>Ga0080064_1000609_pt1 | contig 89487 bp, 88 predicted proteins | sample Subgrocontami54m_FD_69260 | JGI IMG/M metagenome (GOLD analysis project Ga0080064, IMG submission 69260) | Subsurface groundwater microbial communities from S. Glens Falls, New York, USA - GMW46 contaminated, 5.4 m (SPADES assembly) (version 2) ... | reverse complement strand
GCACTACACGCGGGTTTCGAGATCGATGCGACGACGTGATTCAGGATTCGCGCGGAATGAGCCTGCCGATTTGCCGAGCTCGAATTTCGGTGACGAAGTTAGGCTAGCAAGGCGCCCGACGCCTGCGCTCTTCGTATCATCGTGTAGTGCACGCGTTGACCTCCATGTGCTGGCGAGCCGTCCCGGTGTTGCCGATGCCCGCCGCCGCCAGCAGCCCCGCGGTGGCGCAGGACATCGAATGTGGGGTCGCACCTGGGAGTATTGAAGGGGCAGACCGCGTGCCCGTCACGGCGGGGCGACGTGACTTACCCGTCCCGCGACGAGCTCGTTCGTCCATGCACTGAGCGTCACGCCGTTGACCGAAAGGACCGGGAACAAGGCCAGGATCGCGTGCAGTGAACCGCTCGAGTAGTACGTCCCCCAGTTGCTGGGCAGGATGCTCCGCAGTGCAAACAGACCCGTCGTGTAGTCGTCGACGGTCACCGGCAGAGCGAGTGCGGGGTCGCAGGCGTTTCGGCCATAGCCATAGAAAGTCCGGATGACGACGTCGCCAGTCGTCGAGACCAGCCCGAAGCGAGCAAGCGGATAGGTATTGCCCAGATACGGGAAGAGGTTGGAGAGCCCGTCGCCGGTCGCGGAGAAACATGCGGTGCACGCTGCGGGGAGCGCAGCGTCTAGACCCCAGAGGTCTCGGATCTGCCGTTGCAGACAGGGCGCGAAGGCCTGGTCGGTGGGGGCAAACGGCCCGCTGTCGTCGAGCAGCGTCACTCGCGTCGGCGCGAAGGCTTCTGTCACCTGGACATAGTTGAGCACGGTGCCGAATCCGCCGGCGCTGGACCCCGCGAGCAGCACGTGGTCGACGCCACGGAAGTAGTCGCGAAGAAGTGCGGTCATCCGCGCCATGTTGAGATGACCGACGAACGACTGGTTCCGCGGACCCCCAGGGACGTTCACACCCGTTCGGGTGCCGCCGTGAAGATCGCCGGTGCAATACGCGATGAAGGCCGCATTCCAATTCCGGACGGGGTTCATCACGTTGTCCGGGTTGAAGATGTGATTGTCGCCGAGCCCAGCGGCCCAATCGGCCAGGTCGGCCCCGCCGAACGAAGCGCGATTTTGCGCGCACGAGGTCGCGTCGAGACACCCTCCACCCCCATGCATGAAGATGATGAGCCCCGGACTGCCGGGGCGGATGCGCAGGCCCAACCCTGCCTGTGAGCCGTCGCGACAGTGGGCGCCCTCGATGGGAATCCACGTCCACACCCCAGGGTTGGCGGCGGCCGGGTCGAAGATGTGGGCGCTGCGCCCCGAGTCGCCAGCGTCCGCCGTGCCGGCCTCTGACACGTCGCGTGCGTTTGCGTCGCCGGCATCGGACCTTTCGCCCGCGTCGACGTCGCCGGCGTCTTCCGCGCCAACATCCAGCCCGCCCGCGTCCAGTATGCCGGCATCCGCTGCCGACGCATCCGTGGGGTTCTGTCCACCGCCGCCGCATCCTCCGACCACGACGCACACGATGAGCGGGGCCAGGCCAATCAACTCGTATCGGGCGCGCATTGTGTGGGTTGTGGGCCCGGTCGATGTGCTCGTCCACCCCACGGTCGCATCGGGCGTGTCTTCACTCCCAATCTGCTGACGTGGACCGCCTCGCGTCGAGCACGCGCTCACGGACACACCGCGGAGTCATCGTTCCCCGAACGCGAGGCGCTGCAGCATGCGGTAAGCCACGCGTCGAACGCGTCGACCTCGCACTGGGGGAGAACGTCGTTCCCGAAGACGGCGAGCGTCCCTGCGACGGTGTCGGGCGCCCACGCCAGCAGCGGCCCCAGGGAGGCCAGCCTGGTATTGCCAGCGATCGTGAGATTGCCGCCCACGTGCTCGATCCGTTCGAGACCGCCGACGCTGGTCAGCCTCGAATTGCCGGCCACCGCGAGGCCTCCGGTGCGCGTGACGACCAGGTCGTCGAACGAGGTCCGCGTGGTCGCGGCGAGCGTCAACTGGCCCGTGACGACTGTGCAGCCGAGCGCCAGGAATTCGGAGTAGCGGCACAGAGCCGTCCCGCCCCCCACAGTGACGGCGCACGTCCCGGCATGGACCCAGTCGTCGTCCCGGACGAAGTAGGCCCCCGTACACGTGACCGCCCTGCCCGCGTCGTTGCCCGGACCGACGTCGGTGTCGGCCCTGGAATCGACGCCGCCGCGCGCGTCCGCGTCGCCGCTCCCGTCGGCCCGGCTGCCCGAGTCGACGAGGTTGACCCGAGCATCCGGGCTTTCGCCGCCGTCCAGGTTCACGTAGGCCGCGCAGCCGACGGCGAGGGCCGAGACGGCGAAGATGAACAGGAGGCTGTCGCGAAGGTGCCGAATCATCCGCCTGTGAAACAGGGTGAGCGTCATGCGGTCCCCCTCCGTTCTCGTCGAGGATACGGCGGCGCACCGCGGGCGGGTATTCGCGTTGGCGCGCTCGAAACGCCATGGGTGACGAGCAGTTGCCAGCACGTACGAAAGACCCTACACGTTTCGGTATCGTGGCGGCGTGAAGACGAGTAAGCGAGGCAGAGCGCCGCGGCAGGCGCGTTCGCGCGCGACGGTCGATGCGATCGTCGAGGCAACGGGCCAGGTGTTCGAGAAGCGCGGCTACGCCCACACCACGACCGCGCAGGTCGCGGATCGCGCCGGCGTCAGCGTCGGGTCGCTGTACCAGTACTTCCCCGACAAGAAGTCGCTCATCGGTGCATTCTTCGAGCGGCGCATCCACGACGACATCGACCTGATGCGGACCGTCGCGACGCGCGCCGTCGGCGCGACACCGCTCGCGATCCTGCGGATTGGCATCGAGGAGATGGTGGATCTCTATCGCCGCAACCGCGTGCTGTACGCCGGCGTGATGGAGATCCTGCCGCTGATGGAACAGACGGACCAGGTCCGCGGCGGCCTGGAGCGCGCCCTTGCGATGATTGCGCGGCTCGTGCGCAGCGACGCGACGCTTCACCGTGGGCGTGACCCGGATCTGCTCGCGCTCGTGATCTTCCACTCGCTCCGCACGTCACTCTTCCAAGTCGTCGCGCGCAATCCCGATGACTTGGACGATCCGCACATCGTAGAGATCCTGGTGGGCGGCGTGCTCGGCTTCCTCGGCCTGCCGCCCGACGCGCGGTGACTTGCGTGGGAATACGTGCGCAAGGTGCCGGGACGCATTCGCGTGCGGCTCGCCGGTGTCGTACGATGACTCGTTGGAGGTCCACATGCTTACGCGGGCACGAATCTTGGTTTCCATCATGGCGACGGCCGGCGCGCTCTTCAGTGCGTGCGGTCCCCCGGGAGTTTCCGGGTTCGACATCCAGCGCGTCGACGCCACGTCGGACATTCGCGACACCGGGTCCGCAGACATCGCGCGCGTCGACGTACGAGCCGACAACGGCGTGCTGCCGGACATCGTCGCTCCGCGTGACATCGTGACGTCGACCGACGACGGCGTTCCCGCCGACACCGGCTCGAGCGGCCATTGCGTGAGCGTCTGCACGACGGATTCGCAATGCTCGTCGAGCTGCCCACCCGTTTCGACGGGCACTTGGTGTTGCCAGAGTGGCACGTGCGTATTCGACAGCAATCCCGTTTGCGGGTCCACGCCCGACGTCACGACGTCACCCGATGGAGCCGGCGAAACGGGCACCGGGCCAGTCGACTCCAGCACCGAGTGATCGGCATGGGACGGCGCACCACCGCGTCGTTACGCACCGCGTTCGCGATGATCCTATTCGTCGTGCCGAGCGTTGCGCACGCGCAGGCAACATTGTTGACGGGTCTCGGTGGACCCGCGGGCTTCGGGATTGATCGAGTGCCGGAGACCGGCGGCGTTGGGTTCTCCGGGCCCTTCGACATCACGCCGGCGTTCCCCGCCCCGGGATTCCGATTCTTCGGCCGCTACTACACGTCGTTTTACGTCAACATCGACGGACACGTTACATTCGGCGCTCCGCTCGGGACGTTCACGCCGGTACCGTTTCCGGCGTCGACCAATCCGATGATCGCGCCGTTCTGGGCCGACGTCGACACGCGGGGCGGTTGGACGCCCACGCGCAACGGCGTGTATTGGGCGCTGCGACCGGGTTTGATCGTCGTGACGTGGCACAACGTCGGCTACTTCTCGCTTCACGACGACCGTCAGAACTCGTTTCAGATCGTGATCCGCGACGCCTCGACTTGCGTGCCCGGCGACTCGTCGATCGAGTTCCGATACGCGCGATGCGAGTGGACCACGGGCGACTCGTCCGGCGGCTCCGGGGGATTCGGCGGCACTCCCGCGCAGGCTGGGTTCGACGCCGGCGACCGCATCAACTTCGTCACGCTCCCGGGCTCGCGCACGATGTCCGTGTTGAACCTGTGTCGCACGTCGAACGTCGGCGTCTCTGGCGTCTGGCGCTTCGAGATTCGCGGCGGCGCGCTGACGTGCGCAGGCGCAGGCGAGCGCTGCGAGATTTCGGCAAACGTCGGCGCGTGTCGCGACGGCGTTCAACAGTGTCGCGCAACGACAACGGTGTGCGCGCAGACGTCGCCCGCGGCGCCCGAACGCTGCGACGGCGTCGACAACGATTGCAACGATATGACGGACGACGGCGCCGGCCTATGCCCGACCAGCGACGTTTGCGACCGCGGCGCGTGCGTTCCGCGTTGCGTCCCCGGCGGGTGCCTGACGCGGGAGCAGTGCACTTCGCGGGGAGTCTGCGAGGAAACCGGGTGTGCGGGCGTGACCTGCCTGGCCGGACAGCGCTGCCGCGGCGGCAGCTGCCTCGGCGCGTGCGATGGAGTGTACTGCCCGCCACCGACGGTGTGCCGCATCGGTCGGTGCATTGATCCGTGCGACGGCGTGACGTGCGTGACCGGCGAGGTCTGCGAATTGGGTCGCTGCGTGCCGCATTGCCGATGCCGAATGTGCGAACCCGGCGCCCTGTGCAACACGACGGATGGCCGCTGCGTCGATGCCGGCTGCGCCGGCGTCATCTGCCCGATGGGCGAGATCTGCCGGCGCGGTGTGTGCGCGGATCCCTGCGTGCCGCCGCCCGGACTGCACGCGTGTCCCGACGACCAGATGTGCGACGCCGGGCGTTGCGTCCCGCGAACGACGCCGCGCGATGCAGGAGACGACAGCGCCGCCACCGATGCGTCGTCGCCAGGAGAGGACGCGAGCGCGGCGGATACGCGTGACAGCGCCGACGTTGCTCCGAGCCTGGACGCGGGCGGAAGCGACGGCGGGCTGCGACGAACGGAGACGGGATGCGCCTGCGGCGTGCCGGGATCGCCGACGCGGAGGCAGCGGATGCGCGCGCTTCTCGTAGCGCTCGCCGTCGCGGCGATCGCGAGACGTGGCGTCCGGGACTTAACTTTTTAACTTTTTAACTTTTGGCGTTCTCAGCCGCTCGTGCGTCGCGAAAATGCTCGCGTGCTCGCCGACCCCCGCTCTCACTCACTCCAGATCGAACCGATCCGCGTTCATCACCTTGGTCCATGCCGCCACGAAGTCCTTCACGAACTGCGCCTTCGAGTCCGCGCACGCATAGACTTCGGCGAGGGCGCGGAGCTGCGAGTGCGAGCCGAAGATCAAGTCGACCCGCGTGCCGGTCCACTTCACCTGGCTGGTCTTGCGGTCGCGCCCTTCGAACACGCCGTCGGATTCGGCGACCGGCTGCCACTGCGTGCCCATGTCCAGCAGGTGGACGAAGAAGTCGTTCGTCAGCGTCTCGGGCCGCTTCGTGAAGGCGCCGTGCGTGGACTGCCCGACATTCGCGCCCAAGACACGCAGGCCGCCGACGAGCACCGTCATCTCCGGCGCCGTCAGCGTCAGCAGTTGCGCCCGATCCACCAGCGCCTCCTCCGGCGAGACGCGCTGCGTGCCGCGTGCATGGTTGCGAAACCCGTCCGCGGTCGGTTCGAGCGGCGCGAACGACTCGACGTCGGTTTGCGCCTGCGACGCGTCCATCCGTCCCGGCGTGAACGGTACGCTCGTGTCGTGCCCGGCGTCCTTCGCGGCTTTCTCGATCGCGGCACTGCCGCCGAGAACGATCAGGTCCGCCAGCGAGACTTTCTTGCCGCGCGACTGGCTCGTGCCGCCGGACTGTGAAGCGTTGAAGTCCTGTTGGATCGCTTCGAGTTTCTGAAGCACCTTCGCCAACTGCGCCGGCTGGTTGACGTGCCAATCCTTCTGCGGCGCGAGGCGAATCCGCGCGCCGTTTGCTCCCCCGCGCTTGTCCGAACCGCGAAACGTCGACGCCGACGCCCACGCCGTCGAGACGAGCTGCGAAACCGACAGCCCCGACGCCAGGACCTTCGACTTCAGTGCAGCAATGTCTTTCGCGTCGATCAGCGGATGATCCACCGCCGGGATCGGGTCCTGCCACAGGAGCGACTCCTTCGGAACGAGCGGGCCGAGGTACCGCACGACCGGACCCATGTCGCGGTGCGTGAGCTTGAACCACGCGCGAGCGAACGCGTCGGCGAACTGATCCGGATTCTCGTGGAAGCGCCGCGAGATCTTTTCGTACGCAGGGTCGAACCGCAGCGCGAGGTCCGTGGTCAGCATCGAGGGCGCGTGACGCTTCGACTTGTCGTGCGCGTCTGGCACCGAACCGGCGCCGGCATCGTGCTTGGGCTTCCACTGATTCGCACCGGCGGGGCTCTTGGTCAGTTCCCATTCGTAGCCGAACAGGTTCCAGAAGAAATTGTTGCTCCACTTCGTCGGCGTCGTCGTCCAGATGACTTCCAGACCGCTGCCGATCGCGTCGTCGCCTTTGCCGGTGCCAAAGCTGTTCTCCCAGCCGAGCCCTTGCTCCTCGATGCCGGCACTTTCCGGCACGGGGCCGACGTACTTGCTCGGATCGGCAGCGCCGTGCGTCTTGCCAAACGTGTGTCCGCCGGCGATGAGCGCGACCGTCTCTTCGTCGTTCATCGCCATCCGCGCGAACGTCTCGCGAATGTCCCGCGCGGCCGCGAGTGGGTCCGGGTTGCCGTTCGGCCCCTCGGGATTGACGTAGATCAAACCCATCTGCACGGCCGCGAGTGGATTCTGCAGGTCGCGGTCACCCGTGTAACGCTCGTCCGCAAGCCACTTGCCTTCGGGGCCCCAGTCGACGTCTTCGTCGGGCTCCCAAACATCCGCGCGGCCGCCGCCGAAACCGAACGTCCTCAATCCCATCGAGTCGAGGGCAACGTTGCCCGTGAGAATCATCAGGTCGGCCCACGAGATCTTTCGGCCGTACTTCTGTTTGATCGGCCAGAGAAGCCGACGCGCTTTGTCGAGGTTCACGTTGTCCGGCCAACTGTTCAGGGGCGCGAAACGCTGCTGGCCCGCTCCGGCGCCACCGCGGCCATCGCCAACGCGGTAGGTGCCCGCGCTATGCCACGCCATGCGAATGAAAAACGGCCCGTAGTGGCCAAAGTCGGCGGGCCACCATTCCTGCGAGTCCGTCATCAACGCGTGGAGGTCCTTCGTCAGCGCCGCGAGGTCGAGTTGCTTGAACTCGGCCGCGTAGTCGAACGCCGCGCCCATCGGGTTGGAACGGGTCGAGTTCCGATGGAGGACCTGAAGATTCAGTTGGTTCGGCCACCAATCGCGGTTCGCGCGGGCAGCGGTCGTGTGCGTCACGGGGCACGTGCCGGAGTTTTCGTCAGTCATCGCGGTCATGCTGACACGTCCGGGACTTAACTTTTTAACTTTTTAACTTTTGGCGCGGGGGTGCGCGCGGCGAATGACGGTGCCTGGCCGCTGAAGCGGCAGGCTGCGTTTGACCGCCTCGCCGGGCGAGGCTTCGCGGAAGCGCGGGATTGGAGCGGCAACGGGCAGGGCGACGGCGACGGCGACGGAAACGGCAACGGGCAGGGCGACGGCGACGGCGACGGAAACGGCAACGGGCAGGGCGGCGTCAACGAAACGGCAACGGGCAGGGCGACGGCGACGGCGGCTGTCCCGACGTTCACCGAGGCACCGACTGCGGGACTCGTCCCCCGGCGTCAACGAGTCGGCGGGCCACCAACGATTCGCGCCGTCGGTCACCGGATGCCACTCGGCCTAGCGCCGACGCCGCGCGCGCACACAGAGCACCATCGCCAGAGCGGCAAGCGCCCCGGCGGGAAACGTCGCGGTGCGCACCCCGTGACCCGGTGCGGCCGCGCACTCGCACCCTTGCGCGCCGCTGCCCGCGTTTTCGCCGCGCGCGTCCATCCGCGAGGGACTCCTGGCGTCCGGCGGGTCGGCGTCCAGATCGATCACGCTCGGATCGTTCGCGGGATCTTCCGGCGGTCCGGTCGGCGGCTCGCCGTCGGGATCCACGGCCGCATCGTCGGCGTCGCTGCCACCCGCGTCCGCGGGCGGAGCGGACACGTCGTTCGCATCGGTGGCGCTCGATGCATCGGTGGCGTCCGAACGCGCGTCGGTTCTCGCGTCCGCCGCGCCGGCGTCGGGGCACGACGTGGCCGCGCACGCGCCCCAGCTCCTGCCGGTCGACGCACACGGCTGCGTGCCGGTGCAACTGCCGACGGTGCAGCTTCGCGTCGAGCCGATTTGGCAGACGTGCCGACTGTCGCGCAGGTAGCACTGCACGGGACTCGGGGACGAGCCCACCGCCGCGCGCAAGTAGTCGTTGTAGCTGTTCTGGCCGGCGTTCTGGTCACGCACGCGCATCGTGGTCGTGGTTGGAAAGCCGGTGACGATGCCCACGTGGCCGTACGTCGGATCTGCGCGGGAGAGGCACGAGCCGGTCGACGAGACACGAAGACACGCGTTCGGCCGGAACACCACCATGTCGCCCCACCACGGCGTCGCGACGATCGAGACGCTGCTCGGGCGGCTCGAGCACTTGTCGGTGGCGTTGCCGTACCACGGCATCGGCGTGCCCCAGCGGAAGCGGAAGTAGCGGTTGGTCCACTCGACGCACTGCCACTCGAGGCCCGTGCGCGAGCCCGTGCGGTTGTACGTGTTGCCGTCGGACGTGTAGAAGATCATCCCGTCGGAGCACGACCGCCGGAAGATGTTCAGGCCGTCGTACGTCGTGAGCACGCACGCGGCGCCGGTGATCGACTCGGTGTTCTGCGACACCGTCCCGTCGCCCGGGGCGCCGCAGCCGGCGGCGGCCGCGAGCACGAACCACGGCGCGAGTGCGAACGCGACGCGGCGCAGGCCGCGAGGTCTCGCAGTTGTTGTGGGTGGGGAGGTCATGGTGCAGCCGGGTGCAGACCGCTGATGGTATCAGTGCGCCGGTCGCGGGGGAAACGGACGGATGGCGCGCGCGTCGCGCCGCGTCCGCCTGGCCGCTGAAGCGGCAGGCTGCGTTTGACCGCCTCGCCGGGCGAGGCTTCGCGGGGGCGCGGGATTGAAGCGGCGACGGGCTGGGCGCGCGCGAGTCACAGTTCCGCAAGCCGCAGCCCGAAGCTCACGCCTCCGCGTTCGACCGCAAGCGACGGCGTGACACCCCACGAACGCTCGGGCCTCTCGCCGCGCAGCACCGGTTCGCGGATGAACCACGCGCCAGTGAACACGCCCGCGCCGATCAACTGCAGCACGCCGAACGCGACGGACAGCGCGACCATGTCGCCACCGGCGGTCGCGCCGAACATGCCAATGTAGATCCACGGTCCCACCACGGGCGCAGCCCACAACACGGCTCCGACCGCGCTCGGATTCGGGCCTTCCCAATTGCCGAAGATCCCGGCCACAAGCCCGCCCGTCGCTGCGGGAATGACGATGGACGTGATCCACACCGGCATCGCGGCGCGGAGAACCCCGCGGGCGGGACGCGTTCGAATTCGCACCGGCGCGGCCGTCGGTGCGTTGGTTGGCGCCGCTGTTGCGAGGGGCAACACGGGCGCGGCGGGCCTCGGGGCGTCCTGTGCTCGCACACTTGTGGCGAGCGCCAGCGTTCCCGCGGCCACGGCGAACGCGACGATTCGCATGACAACGTCTCGTCGATCCGCGGGTAGGAGCGAGCGCATCGTCGTCATCGTACCACCGCGCAGAACGTCGCTCACATCTGCCGCGTCGCGAATGCCCGCCGCCGAGCCGAAACTGATGCCCGTGGTTGCTGCATTCGCGACCTGCGCGCACGGACGAAGGCCTGGAAGTGAAGATCACTTGCGACTCCGACGCCCTGAGCAACTTCGGGCGGCGTCATGGTCGTGGCGCGCGTGAAGTGTACGACGCGATCGCGTCGGGCTTTCTGCACCTCAATGTGATCACCGTCTTCGAGACGCGCGGTGGCATGGCGGCGGATCGAGCGGTTGCCGACTTCGATCGGCGGTTCGGACATCTTCCGGTGCTCACGCTGGACCGCGCTTCCGCCATTCGAGCCGGGGATCTCTGGCGAGTCCTTCGGCGCTCCGGCCGCACGGTCGCGCCGCGTGACCTGCTTCTGGCCGCGATCGCGGACGTCAGTCGAACGCGACTGATCACAGGCGACTCGGATTTCGAACCGCTCGTCGAATTGGGACTCGACATCCAGATCGCGTCGAAACCCAGTTCGATCGACTGACACACCTGTTCGGTGCGACGACTTGCGCGCTTGCGGGCGGCGGGACGGTCACGTGTTGGGGCGCCAACGACCTCGGACAGCTCGGCGACGGCTCGGGACGCGACGCGCCGATGCCGACACTCGCGGCGATCACGCGCGCGACAGTGTTGTCCGCAGGGGGCGATCACCCATGCGCGGGCACGCTCACGGGGCACCTGGAGTGCTGGGGCGGCGGCACGCTCGGGCAACTCGGGAACGCGATGAACGTCAACGCGTCATCGCCGGTGAGGGTCGCGGGGCTCTGAGCGCGGGGCGTGACGCACGCGAGTAGCGCCAGTGCCGCGACGATCACTCCACGCGGCGATCACGTTCGACCGTTTCCGTTGACCCGTGAACCCGCGGCTGAAGCGCCGCTGAAGCGGCAGGCTGCGTTTGACCGCCTCGCCGGGCGAGGCTTCGCGGGGGCGCGGGATTGAATCGGCGACGGGCTGGGCGATGGCGACCGAGAGCGCACCGCGCCGCCTAGAAGGTCCCGGCGAGCGCGAGGCCGCTGAACGACGGCGCCGTGACCGGTGTCACGCCGATCGTCGCGCGGAGTCTCGCCGGTCGGTCGCGATCCCGCGCGTACTGCGGTTCGTAGATCAGCACGCGGTTCTGCGCTGCGAGCCCGCCGATCAGCATGGCAAGCCCGGCCGCCTGGAAGACACCGCTCGCGATGCTCGCAGCGACGTGGCCGGGCAGCTGCGGCGTGATCGCGATGTCCAGCCACGGACCGAGGATGGGAATCACGACGAGTGGGCCCGGCGTGCGACACGTTCCCGAGCCCCATGCTGTCGCGAGGCAACTCAATCCTCCCGCCGTCCAGTTGAAGAACGCCGTAACGTACCCGACGCCCAGCGATGCGCTCCCGGCGATGACCAGAGCGAGGGAGGGCCGTGTCGCGAGCCGTGCGCCGGGCGGGATGGGGCCGCCCTCGTACGCGACGACGACGGCACGCGGTCGCCGTCGCATGCCGTACACGTAGCCCTGTGGCGCGTAGACCTGTGGCTCGGGACCGACAACGTATTGAGCATTCGCAACAGCCGGGATCGCGACGACACAGACGAGCAAGAGCAAGGCGAAAAGGAGTTTCATCGGGTGAGAATAGCGCGAGTCGCGCGGACTGGCGCGGTCAACATTCCGTCGAGCAGTGGTAGACTCATGGGTGTGAGGCGTTGCGAAAGGCGGCCGCGGCTGAATGCCTCGTTGCCGATCGTGGTCGATCGACGCTGGCGGATCGTTCCGTGGGCGGTAGTACGCTGTCTACGTGTCGCGACTTCCGATAGCATGAAGGTGTGAAGGGGCCTGACGCAACCGACCGCGCGCATCGACGCACCGATGCACTCATCGCGGCGACGCGGTATGCGCTCTCGTTGTGCCTCGCGGCCTTCGTCGGATGCACGTTGCAAACGACGCAGATCGTTCCGGAACTCGTCACGAATGCTCCGTTGGGTCAGCGGCCGCTGTCCATCGTCGTCACGATCGAGTGGCAGAGCAGTCGCGAAACCGTTTCGTTCGAAGCGCGGTGGCCGGCCGGCACGCGAAACCCTGCGGACGCCGCGTGTGTCGTCGGCGGAACGGCTGCCAATCGCTGCCCGCCGTTCGACGCGTCCGGATCCGACGACGCCGCGAGTCCCGAGCTGCCGACGGAGTCGTTTGTCCCCATCGGATCGTTCGGGATCCTGCCCCGTCGAACTGGGCCATCGGGCGACGAAGTGCGCGTGACCTTCCGCGTGACCGTGGAGCCCGTGGCCGCGACCGACGAAAGGATCACATTCGAACGCACGGTGTTCCTTCTGCTCGTGCCCAATGTCACGCAGCGGCCGACGATCGTGCTCAACGCACTCTGCGGCCGCCGAACGTCTGGCTGCACCAGCGTTCCCGTGGATCGTTGCACGGTGAGCGTCTACTGTGCGGATCGCGGAGGGACCTGTGGTGCGGAGGGTCGGTGCGTCGATCCCCGCCTCGGCGATCCCCCGCGCATCGGCGACGGGGCCGTCGGCGACGTCACGACCTGTGGAGACGGCCGATGCTCCGCGGGCGAGTCTTGCGGTACGTGTCCCGCGGACTGTCCGTGCGTGACGTGTCCGGCGTTGGAGCAAAGCTGCGGAGACCGTTGCGTCGACGTGCAGCGAAATCGGAACCACTGCGGCGCCTGCGGGAATGCGTGCCCGTCGAGTCAGGCCTGCGTCGCAGGACGATGCACGGATATTGGGACCACGTGTGCCGGCATCGCCGTGGACCTTCAGACTGACGAACGAAACTGTGGTGCGTGTGGCAATGTCTGCAGCGTGGGCTGGCTCTGCTGCTCGGGAGCGTGCGCCGCGGGACAGTGCCAGTGCACGGCGACTGGTTCGACCTGTGGCGCAAGTTCGGAGTGCTGCAATGGCACCTGTAGTTTCGGTGTCTGTTGTCAGGGCGGCGGACTCTCGTGCTCGGCGTCGAGCCCGTGCTGCCGTGGTCTCACGTGCGGGGGCGGACGGTGTTGCAGTTCGGATGGGCTCCCCTGCATGACCACGTCGAATTGCTGCGGCGGTCTTGTGTGCACGTCGGGATTGTGTCGGGCGGCCTGCACGGCGACCGGGGGATCCTGCGCGAGCAATTCGGATTGCTGCAACAACACCTGCAGTTTCGGTGTCTGTTGTCAGGGCGGCGGACTCTCGTGCTCAATGTCGAGCCCGTGTTGTCGAGGACTCACGTGCGGTGGAGGTTCGTGCTGCAGCTCGAATGGATTTCCGTGCATGACGTCGTCGAATTGCTGCGGTGCCTTGGTCTGCACCGCGGGATTGTGTCGGGCGGCCTGCACGGCGACAGGCGGGTCTTGCGCGACCCATTCGGATTGCTGCAACAACACGTGCAGTTTCGGAGTCTGTTGTCAGGGCGGCGGACTCTCGTGCTCGATGTCGAGCCCGTGTTGTCGAGGACTCACGTGCGGCGGAGGCTCGTGCTGCAGTCCGAACGGCGGACCGTGCATGTCGTCCGGGCAGTGCTGCTCCGGGTTGATCTGCACAGGCGGGCTCTGCAGGCCTGCGTGCGGGGCAAACGGCGTAGCGTGCGCGACGGGAACGGACTGCTGCAGCGGGGCGTGTCAGGCGTCTCGATGCTGCATCGGCACCGGAGCGGCGTGCATGGCCGCGGGGTGCTGTACGGGGTTGACGTGTTCTGGCGGCGTGTGTTGCCGGCCAGCGGGAACCGTGTGTACGGGCGCGGGACAGTGCTGTGCGCCAACGGTGTGTACGATGGGCACGTGTCGGTGAAGTGGGGGTCTCGTATCCACCGTAGGTGTGCCGACGGGGACCGGCGGACGTGGGGTGGACGATTCCATCGCCGCGAGTTGGGCGCGAGTGTGTACGCTACTTGCGGTCGTCAAACACCTTCCAATAGGGAATGGCGGACGGTCGCTCGTTGCGAGTTGATGGGGGTTTCGGCGTGATGTGACGCGCAGCTCGCGGGGCGACGTTCGTTGGCTCGCGTAGCCGATTGCCCGCCGCGGCTGCTGCGAGCGAGCGGCGGTGATCAATTTATCGGCACGACGCGATCGACGACGTACCGCACGGCGTCGCGGTCGCTTGTTTCACCAGTTCCCGCAACTTGCCGGCGGTCTCTCGCGCGAGCGACTGCGGGCACGCCGTCGTGGATCACGAGCTTGAATTGATCGAGCGAGCGAGCGGGCAGATCGATGTCAGAGGTGACGCCGGTGCCGAGTACGTCGGACGCGAACGCCATCGCACCCGCGGCGCCGACGATAGACGCGGATCTCGTCAGCGTCGTCGCGCGGCGGGACGCGGCGTCGCGCACTGCGCCCGTGTGCAGCGCGCAGGACACCGGAGTGCCGGACGCCGCGAAATCCACTCCGTCATGGACGACTCGATGGTTCTGCTCCGAACGGACGAGACAAACGGGTCGCGCGGTTCGGATCGTGTGCCCCGCTGCGGGCCCGCCACGGGGTCGTCGAACGGCGATGCGACATGGGTGCCGGCGCCGTCACCTACATGAGGGGCGACTCGACCGCGGACCGCTCTGCGGGCGACGGCGGCTTCGGCCGATCTGGAAGCTCGCCGCACGCGTGCGGAATGCCTCGTAGGACACTTCGCACGGCGAGCGCGAAAGCCATGGTCCGAATCGTCCGAGCACGGGCGGCCGGGACGCGACCCGCGGCCGGCGATCGTGGTAGACTGGAGTGTGGATGAAGCGGGGGTCGTTGACGGACGTACTTTCGCGACCCAATTCGCGACGGAGCCGCCGCGCACCCCGGTGCGCTCCAATTCGCGACCCGGCTGGACTTCCGATCCGCCGCCCGAGTCCGTCCATTCTCGCGGTGCCATGCGACTCGCCTTCGCGCGCTGTGCGGCGCTTCTTTTGACGCTCGTCCTCGGGGCGTGCGGCGCGCGCACCGCACCATGGGTGCCGTGCACGTTCGACGCCACGCCCACCCGGCTTCAGGTGATGCTGGTGGTCGACCGCAGCGGGTCGATGGCCATCAACGTGTTCGACCACCGGACACGCTACGACTTCTACCGCCGCATGGCCGACACGCTGCGTGAGACGGTGCCGGCTCTCGACGAAGTCGCGGACGTTGGGCTGATCATTTTTCCGGATCGAGTGCACGCGTCGGAGAGGACGGCCCCGTGCGCCGTGGCATCGAGCGCGGACGTGGCGCCCTCTGCAGAAAGTTCCCGACGGATCATCGCCGTTCTCGACGGCACCGAGGCGCTGACGCTTCTGGGCGCTCCCGCCTACGACACGATCAACGTCGCGGCTGATATCCTCGAACGCCGTTCGGTCGGGAGCCCGTTTCTCGTCCTAGCAGCGGACGGCTACCTTGATTGCAACGCATCGCTCAACCCCCGCACGTGTCCCTGCATCAATCTGTCGGGCATTTGTTCGGTCGCGACCGAATGCTACGACACCGAACGAGTCGAACAGCGCGTCGCAGCGCTCGCGCATCGCGGCATCCCTACTCTCGTGCTCGGTATGGACCTCGACACGACCGACGTCACGACGAGCCGACATCGGGACTATCTCTCGCGACTCGCGCGCGCAGGTGGTCTAGCCCGCGGAGGCACTAATCCAAGGGAGTTCTTCGACCTCCGATACCCAAGCGACATCCGGATCGCCTTCGAGTCAAGACTGGTGCGCGTCGCCTGGTGCCGCCGGAGTGTCGCCTATCCGCGTGAATCGCTTCCGGTCGTGGACTTCGTCTTGCGTGGCCGCACGGTAGGCGCGATCCCGCGCGACACGACGCGGACCGACGGCTGGGACTGGATCGGCTCGAATGCCGTCGAAGTGTTCGGCGCGTCGTGCGATGCTGTGCACGGTGCGCGAGACCGACTGCAACTCACGTCCGAGGGCGCTACCTGCTTGTAGTGACCGTGTCTGCGACCTGAGGAGACTTCCATGCACCATTCGCATGACTCAGCAGCAAGATGCTTCCCGCGCCGACCTCCTGACGGAGTCGCGACTCGCTCGACCTCGACGCTGCGGGCGGCGTTCATCGCGCTCCTCGCGGTCGCCCCCTCCGGCTTGCTCGCGTGCGCGGTCGGTCGTCCACGAGACCAGTCCGTGCAGTGGACCACGGGATGCCAGTGCGGCATGTGCATGACAGTGCGCTTCTGCGTCGATGCCAATGGCCGGTTCGACCGAATCTGCGACCCCGGGACGGGAGCGTGTCCGTGCGCACCATCGCTACGGGCACAGGCCTTTGACGTCCGCACGCGCGAGCGATCTCCGATGCCTTCGCCGCCGACGCGGCTCTTTTGTCGCGGCCCCGTCGAGACTGCCACCGACGCTTTCACTCCCGCCGTGGACAACCGGGCGCGGATGGGCGCTCTGCTGCCGAATCCCTGCTTTTTTACGCCGGCCGGGTGGAGCGGGCAGTTCGCGTCACCGCACCCATCGATCGGATCTGGATTGGGCTACGACGCCTGGTTTGCCGCCAACTGTCCGCGAGACCCTTTGTCGCACGCGAGATCATGCGATTTCGTCGCCGGCCCGCTGGGGGACTGGGGACAGAGGCTCGAGTGCCCAGGCAAGACGCCGTGGTCTGCGATGACGTTCTGGTTCAACCGCGCCAATTTCCCGGCCGACGGCGACGTCCAGATGGCGTTGACCGCCAGTGCGTACCTCGGATCGACCTGCAACCTGATGTCTGCGGCTAATGCGACGGACGTCAGCTTCGATCCGGTGACCGGCGAGATCGGAGTCACCGGGTCGCCGCGGTACTTGTGCTTCATCCGCGATGCGAACGGCCAAACGACTACGCGGCGCGAGCCACCGCCGGTAAACGCGGGAAGCCCGCTTCAGTACGACACGAACCCGCCGAGCTTCGATCCCGGCGTGACCCCGAGCGGCCACGAACTGGTCGTCGACCGGGCTGCGAGCACGATTCGCCTTCGGAAGCGAGGAGGTCCGACGGTCTTGGGCCGCGTGGCTGGCACCGCGAGCGCGAGGTTCGACGCATCGCCCTCGGACTATTTCGTCGTCACGGACATGAACGTTCAGTTGCTCGACGTTCCGATCACCTTCGACGGGCGTCGCGTGACCGAAGCTGCCCTCCACCTCGAGAACATATGGGTCGGCGCCCACGATCTGCCGGGACCCGGGCGGTCGGGAACGCCGGTTCGGATACCGGCGGCGTCGGTTCGGGCGCAGGTCTTCGCGAACGTGGATGGCAGTGAGATCCAAATTCGACAAAGCCCCGTCGCAGACGTGACCGGCGCATGGTCCGAACACTTTGCGCGGCGGCGGCTGGAAGTGGATCTTGACTTTGCAGACGGCGATTTCACGTACACGTTCCACGTTGTGTTCGACGATGCGCGCCCGCGGCCGGAGGCCGTGATCCTCATGCCCGGCGTACCGAGCGTGGAACGTGAGTGCACGGGCCCGAACGGGTTCTTGCTCGACGGTCTCCTTGGGCTCGCGTCCGGTTCTCCGGGAGTCGAGCAGTGGACCATCGGAACGGGGGAGTTCCAGCAGTACGCCACGGGATCGACGGCGAGCTTCTTCGTTCCGTTGCTCGGACGCGACGCGCCGCCGAGCGCGCTGACGTATTCCGTCCTGAGCGGGGCTCTTGGCGGAAGTGACTCCCGGACCGTTCGCGCAGTAGACACGATGCCTCCCGTGATCACGAGCACTACTCTCGACATCGGCTGCGAGTGGGGCAGTTAAACCGCCGACCCGCAGCAGCACGCGTGCATCAAGATCGACGGCGCGGCGGCGGACTCGTGTTCGACGCCGAGCGTCGCCGTGGTGCAGATTCGGCAGTTCACGGTCGGGTTCGAGATTCCAGACAGCGTCACGCAGGGAGTCAACTGCATCACGGCGGATCCCGCGAACCTCGACGCCGCGATCGCGAACCATGAATACGAGGTCACGTGGCATGCTGTCGATGGCTGGGGCAACCCGTCGCCCAACCAGATCGCGAGGTTCCGGATATTCGACTCGATTCCCCCGCAGCCCGGCTGTGCGTTGCCGCACCGCATCGCGATGATCTACGACCATCCTGCGCCGTAGCGCGCGGCAGGCGCGGCCGAGCAACGCGGTGGTGGGGATCGCGCGGCCTTTGGCCGGCGATTTCCACGCTCGCGATCGTCAGAACCCGTCGAACATCGTCGACGGATGGATGGAGAATTTCGTGGCGGCGAGACGCACTCGCTGGGGCCGGATACGCTGGTCACGGTCTCGCTTTGTTTCGGGCGTTGGATCTTTGGTAAGTTCCCGATACCCGAAGCGGAGAGAGACCGCTTTAATTTTCACGGACGCAGTTCGAGAAGCTTCTTTCCCAGCAGCCAGGCCTCGGGCACGCCGCCGTGGCTCACGACCTTGAAAAGATCGAGCGACCGCGCGCGCAGGTCGATGCTGTCGCCGACGTCGCGTCCCGCGCCGCTTCGATCTGCGCCATGACCTCGTCGACGCGGCCGTAGTAGCGATCCCCGGGCACCAGCAATCCGCCGAGCGCGTGGTGCGTGCGCCCGTGGTTGCCAGTGAATGTGTGTGTCGAGCCGTCGTCGCATCTCGCCGACGTCCGCGAAGCGATGCACGTCGAATAGCTACGACGTCAGTGCCCGCCGCCGTTCCATCCACCTTGGCGAAAGCGCCACCCGCGCCCCCGGTGCTGCCACTGCGGCGCGGACCAAGTCTGTCCTTGCTGCGGCGGCGCCTGCCATTGCCCGGCAGTCCACGCGTGTTGCGAGCCGTTCCAACCCCAGTATCCACCGATCCACACGTACCCGGGCCCGGGCGGCGGCGGTCGTCGCTCGAAGCGCATGCGCGGCGGAGCCATCATCACGTCCTGCGCAACCGGCGGTGCGATCTGCACTTGCGGAACCTGCACGACCGGAACGGGCGGCTGTGGTTGCATCATGCCCTGGTCGTTCGCCATGCGCGCGCGCCATCCGCCGCGACCGAACCTCCAGCGATCGCCGTACTGCCGCCACTGCGGCGCTTCCCACACTTGTCCCTGCTGCGGCGGCGCTTGCCACTGACCGGGGGTCCACGCGTACTGCGAGCCGTTCCAATTCCAATAACCCCCAACCCACACGTGGCCGGGACCCGGCATCGGCGACTGCTGCTCCGCACGCATCGGCGGCGGCGCGACGGTGACTTCGATGCTGCCCGATGGAACTGCCACGGGCGGCGGCACGGGTTGCGCGTAGGGTTGTGCGACCGGTTGGCCCACCGGCACGGCCACCGCGAGCGGACGCTGCATCGGAATGCACGCTTCGTCGATCACGCCGTTGCAGTTGTCGTCGCAGCCGTTGCAGATCTCCTGTGCGCCTTGATGGCACACGCATGGTGCGCCTTGCCCGAGCGCAACGGCCGGTGCGGCGATGAGGCCGACCAGAAACAAAGAACTCGCGAATCGAATCATGGACGCTCTCCTGCTCGGGTTCACTTCGGACGCCGCGAACGACGAAAGATTCAAATCGGCGTTGGCCGATCGTATTCGGCGGGGACGCGCGGTCGTCGGCACAGTGCGCGGCACTCGCGCGAACGTCAACCGCTACGGCGCGACGTAGTCGACCACCAGGCGGATGTCCTCCATTCCGCCCGGCGTGCAGCATGGTGCGAAGTTGGCCACCGGCAGCATCAGCCGCGGACCATTGCCGGGCGTCATGTCCATCAGGTCCCAGTGCGCACGCATGCCGAGATCGTTCGCGACCGTCGTCGAGAGGGCCGCCACGGCTGCGCCGTCGAGCGGGATCGCGACCCTCGTCGCGACGCGCAGGCTCGTGCCAGCCACCGACCCGAAACTGATCGACCCCCAGTGGGACAGCGCGAAGTCCGCGCCGACGAACATCCCGGGCGTCGTCGGAGTGAATCGGACGACGTGGAAGACTTGGGCCGGATCGTCATAGAGCCGGTTCGGGACGGCCTCGATCCGCGCTCCGACCATTCGGGCGGTCGCGGGCAGCGGCGCGATCGGCGGAAAGCGGATTGCGAGCCGGGCGATGTAGTATCCCTGTCCGCCCAGCGTATCGATGTAACCCGCGGCGCCCACCGATCGCGCGCCGTCATCGACGATGGCTGCCGTGGCGATCGAACGCACCGTCGGCCACGCGAACGACGCATTGAGCTGCAGCCGGCCCGCGCGCGTTGCGACGACCGTGAGGCTCCCCATCGTGCTGACATCGGCGCTGTCCATCGCGTCGACTGCGTCCACGGTGTCCATCGCATCGATTGCGTCCACGGTGTCCATCGCGTCGATTGCGTCCACGGTGTCCATCGCATCGATTGCGTCCACGGTGTCCATCCCGTCGATTGCGTCCCCGGTGTCCATCGCGTCGACGGCGTCGACAGCGGACCCGTCCGCACCGTCCGGCGTCGCCCCGCACGTCCGGCGACCCTCTTCGACGACGCAGCGAGATCCCGCGGGGCAGTCGCGGTCGTCGCCGCACTCCTCGCGGCAGGCGCTTGCGACGCAACGCAGAGGCTGCGGACAGTCGCTGTGACGCGTGCACTGCTGCGTCGTCGCGCGCGGCGTGCAGGCCGGCACGAGGGACGCGAGGGCAAGCGCCCCCAGCGCAATCCGATGGAACAGAGATCCCCCCGCGATCTGCACGCGCACAGACTATCACGGCCGGCGAATCGGTAGCCGCAGTCCGGGGGCGAGGCGAATCTCCCAGCGCGAGCCGCCTGGACTTCGTCGTCGTGCTGGGAATAGCATCCGATCGTGCGTTCCCTCCGAGTTCTCGCCCTGTGCGCGGCACTCGCGACGCTTGGCTGCGGAACGAACGGCGGCAGCGACGCGGGCATCGACGCTTTGCTCCCTGGCTCCGACGCGCAGGACACCGAGACGTCCGACCTCGATGACGCCGCGCGCACCGACGACGGAACCGGGCGCTCTTGCCGGGTGTCGGTCTTGGGGTCGATCGCCCACGGGCCGGAGGCCACACGGGCATTCGAACTGCGATCATTGGACACGCGCACGGCCCACCCACTTGCGGTGTGCAACGACGGCTCGCCTGCAATCTTCGTGATCCGGCCGGGCTCGGGAGCCGGACGCGAGCGATGGTTGATCTACCTCGACGGCGGCGGCGAGTGCCACGACCTCGACAGTTGCAACCAACGCTCGTCGGGCGCCAACGCCGCAATCCAGATGAGCAGTCTCGGCTACACGCCGACATGGCTCTCGGCACAACGATGGAACGGCGTTCACAGCACGAATGCGGCCGCAAACCCGCTGTTCCACGACGCGACGCTGGTGTTCGTTCCCTACTGTTCGAGTGACGTCTGGTCGGGAGACCGGGGCGGCGAGGGCCCCACGGCGCCGGGCACTCGACGGTGGCACTTCCGGGGTCGCGAGATCCTGCGCGGAGTGATCCAGGAACTGCTCAGCGTCGGTCTCTCCGCCGCGACGGAGATCGTTCTCGCCGGCACGTCCGCCGGGGGCTACGGCGTGTTGAACAACGCGGACGACGTCGGCGCGATGCTGCCCGCGGGCGCACGCTACGTGGCGATCGCGGACGCGGGTTTCTTCATCGATCATCCGGCCTACGACGGCGCGACGCATGCGCCCAGCACTGCGACGCCGACACTCCTCCAGCAACTACTCACGGTCGGCGCGCAAACCTGGGGTGGGCGCGGCGACGAGAGCTGCGAACGCGCACTCGGTGCTTCGGGCCCTGGGCGTTGTCGATTCGGCGAAGTGATGATGGTCGGGGGTCACGTGGCAACTCCCGTGTTCCTGCAAGAGTCGCAGCTCGACAACAATCAGCTCACTCGCCTCGGCACGGGGCGCGTCGACGACCTGGGACGCGCTGCCGTCCCCGAGGAGCAGCCGTACGTCGACGGCTTCGCAGCGCACATGCGCGCGCTTCTCGGCAGCGTTGACCCTTGGCACGCGGTCTATTCTGGTTTGGACAGCAAACACGGTGGGCTCAATGGCGCGGACTACGATCGCAGACAGATCGGCGCGGTCAGGCTGGCGGCCTTCATGCAGACTTGGTACCTCGATCCGTGTCGTGGTCCGCGGCTGATCGAGCTTCCCGGCAGCAGGTGAACGGTAGCGCGAGTCGTCGGGCGCGGGCGATTCCCACACGTGGTTGACCGCGTCGCCGGGCGAGGTCGCGCATCACAGTTCCGCGAGTCGCAGTCCGAAGCTAAACTAAAGAGACTCGCACGCGTGGACGGAGCGTGGGGCGAGCGCGACTCGCGCCGGGACGTCCGCCGGTACGTTCCCGTCGCCGTGCGGTGGTCGGGCGAAAGGAAAGTCGCTATCGATTGGAAAGCGATCGTCGAGCGACGGACATCGAGCGCTCCGTCGCCGTCGAATCGCTACCCGAAGTCTCGGTCGACGATGAAGAGCAGCACGAACCGGTCGTCGCGGACGTCGCAGACGATGGTGCGGTGAAACCGTTCGAGTCGGTGTCCGTGAAACGTCCGGCGGTTGCAACACCAACGTGCGCCAGAATCGGCGCGTTCGTGCTCGGGTGGGACGCGAACCGTCCGAGGCGCGATCGGTTCGCCGCAGCGTTCCAGTCGGCGATCGACATGTGCATTCGTGGACGGTAGTCCTCCTGCGCGTACGACGGCAGCGTGAGCAGCACACTGGCCACGTCGCCGTTGGCGTCGACGACGAGCACCCGAATCCGCGCGCGCAGCGTCTCCTCGACGACCACCATCGCGAGCCGCGATTTCCCGCTCCCGCCGCGTCATGGACACTCGGAATCCACCGCGACGCCGCGTCCGCGGAGTGCTGCGATGGTTGCCGCCTGTGCAGCACAGTTGAGCGGGTTGCCGCGGATCCACAGCCGGCGAAGCGCGGGAAGGCCTGACAGTGGCGCGAGGTCGACGATGCCGTTGTGGCTGAGGTCGACGTCGATCAAACCACGCAGCGCTGCGATGGGTCGCGCGTCCACGATGTCGTTGTAGCCGAGATCGAGTGTGGTCAGCGCGGTCATCGCGGACAATGCAGAGACGCTTCCGATGTGCCCGTGCGTGATCCGAAGCTCGATGAGGTTCGTCAGCCGTGCGAGCGCCGAGAGATCCGAGATCGCGTGCCGACCGGGCAGGCCGTGCGCGCCGTCCGAGTTGGCGGTCATGAACTCTTCGCCGAGCGCCGTCCGCGGGAGGTCGAGCATCGTGAGCGCGGTGAGCGAAGAGATCGGCGCAAGGTTGGTCACCTGAACGTTGGCGACTCGGAGCACGCGCAAACGAGTGCGTCCGGCAACCGGCGCGAGGTCCATCGCCGACTGCGCCAGGCGGTTGGCGCGGATGTGCTGGTCTCCCGACCTGAAGTGTTCCTGCTCGAGAAACGCGAACTGGATTTCGGTGAGATCCGGCAGGCAGCGCACGTCTTCGAGTGTCGGCCGACCGCGACCGAGCACGTGCAGCGACGCGGGTCCGACGAGGTCGGCAGCGTGTATGGGTCCGGTGGGTCGACGCAACGTGGCGCGGAGTGACTCTTCGACGGCAGGATCCGCGAACACGACCGGGTCCGCGCATGGGCTCCGCGCCGGGAGTCGCGCGGACGGCCGTGACCGCTGGGCGAGCGCGATTTGCGGTCCAGGCGCGGTCCAACTGCCGCCTCCGATCGCGATCACGCCCGCGAACGAGATCGCCGCCAGTCGCGAACCGAGCGTCTGGTGCGCTCGCGGCCAAGCAGTGCGATCGAGTGGTGGCACGGTCGTAGCGTACCTGCCTGGCTTCGCAGCGTACATCCCAGCTTCCTCTACCACGCGTGGATCGAACGGTGTGTTCGGGCAGCGGCGCAGACCGCGGAGGCCCCCCGCCCGAGCGCCGCGCCACGCGCCCGCGGCGAGCGCGCGGATGTGCTCGGCACTGAGCGCCTGCCCGAAGATCGCAACCTCGTCGAGCCGGCCCGTGAAGTGCGAGCGCAGCGAACCGCCGAGTTCGCCCGCACCGATGAGCACCGGCTCGCGTGGGTCGAAGAGGGTCCGGAACGGCGTGTCCACGGTTCGCGTGAGCACCCCGTCGATCCAAAGTTGCGCGAGCGCACGCGCGCCGTCGAACGTGCCGGCCACGTGCGTGAACCGACCGATGGGCACGGTGTTTCGCGCGACCAAGACCGCGTTGTTCGGGCTCGCCGCGACGCCGTCGGTCGGGACGATCGGCGCGAACGTGCTGTCGTGCGATACGTCCCATCGCGCCGCAAGGTTGGCGGTGACGGTCAGCGCGTAGCCGCGGCGCTCGGCGCCGACGTCGTCCCAGCGCGACACGATGGGCGCGAACGTCGTCGTGTCCCGATCGGGCGCGACCCACGCGGACACCGTGAGCGCGACCGGCAGTGCGAAGTCGCGATTCGCCGGCACGAATGCGAGCGCGCCGGCGCCGTCCACTACGAACGCGCTGCCGACGCGACCGGGTCCATACGCCAGCGTGCCCTGGGCCGTCGCGTGATGCATGCCGGCCGAGTCCCGCGTGTCGCCCTCGGCGCGCCAGATCGCGACGGGTCGCGGCACCGTGCAGCCGTCGGGAGGCGGTGGAGTGTCGGTTGCGACGGGAACGTCGACGCGCGAGACGTCGGCGGCGGGAATGTCGGCAATCGGGACGTCGGCGACGGAAGTGTCGATGGTGGAAACGTCGATGGTCGGGGCGTCGAACCGCGAGACGTCGACCGCCGTGTCTTCGAGCGCGGAGCGAATCTCGAGCGCAGAGCGCGAGCCGCACGCGATCGGTGCCAGCGTGATCGCGAGGGCTGCAAGAACTCCGCTGCGTGCCTTCATTCGCACCATGTCGTTCACAACCCCATCACGGCGACCGGCGTCCGGCTGTCGGGCCCCAGGCCGTTCCCCAGCTGCCCGATGCGATCGTCGCCCCAGCAGCGCACACCACCGCTGTTCAACCGTGCACACGTGTGAAGGTCTCCCGCCGCGATCTCCGCGACATCCGTCAGACCCATCACCGCCACCGGCGTCGTTCGCTGCGTCGTGGTGCCATCGCCCAGTTGCCCGTTGTCGTTCTGCCCCCAGCAGCGGACGGTCCCGTCGCGAAGCCGCGCGCACGAATGGAACGTTCCCGCCGAGATCTCGACGACGTCCGCGAGCGGGAGCACGCGCACCGGCGAATCGATGTGGTCACTGAGCGTCCCGTCGCCCACCTGGCCGTGATGGTCCTCGCCCCAGCAGCTCACCGTGCCGCCCACGAACAGCCCACACGAGTGCCGATCGCCGAACGAGAGCTGAGCGACGGACGAAAGCGACGACACCAGAATAGGCGTAGGGCGGCGGAGGGCGCGTGTGCCGTCGCCGAGCTGGCCGTATGCGTCGGAACCCCAGCAGTAAACCGTGCCGGCCGCCAGACGCGCGCACGAGTGATACCCACCCAGCTCGACCGCGACGACACCCCCGGGCAACGCGACCGTCGTGGGGGTCAGTCGATCGTCTGCAGTGGTCCCGACGCCCAGCTGGCCCCACGAGTTCGAACCCCAGCAGCGGAGTGTCGCGTCCGCGAGGATCGCGCACGTGGCGAGTCCGCCGGCGGCGATGCTCACCACGTCTGACAGCCCGAGCACGTCGACGGCCGGCCAGGCCTCCACGCGCGAGCCGTTGCCGAGCTGACCGCCGTTGTTCTGTCCCCAACACCGCATGCGCCCGCCGCGCACGAGTGCACACGTGTGACTGAATCCGGCATCGAGCTGCACGACGTCCGTCACGCCCTGCATCGGGACCGGCCCCAGCGAGGCGAGCGCGTTCGCGTACTGCCCCCAGCAGCGCACGGTGGCGTCGTCCATGCGCACGCACGAGTGAAGCGATCCGCTGACCAGTTGCACGACGCGGCGCACCGGTGGAACGTCGACGACGTCGCGAATGGGCGGCACGTCTCGCGCGATGTCGAGCGCCACATCGCGCGGGGCGTCGTTCGCGACGATCGCGTCGCGCCCGGCGTCGATCACCGCGCGCGCGTCGACGGTCGGATCGGGCGACTCCAACCCCGTACGGGCGCCGCAGTTGGCGACGAGCACGCTCAGCAGGGTTCCCGTGAACGCTCGCCGCACCAGCGTCACGTACTGAACCACACGCACACGGGGCTTGGCGAGGACAGTGGAGCAAGGGCACTTCGCATACAGAGTGTCTCTGTAGCCGATCGTCACGGTCCCCGATGCTACAGAAGTTCCCACTTCCGAGCTACGGCGGCAGCTGCGCGAACGCGCTCGCGGCCCGAGATGATCGTGGCGCGATCGCCTGCTCGCTTCCACCACACGTCGATGCGCTACGTCGGAGGTCTGGACCTGCGCGACCCCGACGAGCGCCGTCCAGTCCGTGGACACCAGCGCCTCGAGGACGTCGTTCGCCCGCGCGTGCACAGTGACCGTTGGACCATTGAGGTCTCGGCCCGCGCACTCGGCGAGCAGAGACGGGGATTCGAAGGAAAGCATGACAGCAGCGTGCAGGACGCGTGGCCGCCCGCCAACGAGTCGAGCGAGCGTCGGTGCGGAGACGTCCCTGCTGAGTCCACGGCTCACCGTGGCGGCCTACACGTGGCGACCGGCGTCCATGCTCTTGTGGAGGACTCGCACGACATGCACCCCGGTGGACTTGATCCGGTAGAATAGGACGTGCGACGCGACCGGAAACCTCCGGTACCCGACGCGCACGTCGCGGGCGTCGTCCCCGATCTCCGGGTTGCGCTGCACGAGCCTCATCGCCTCGTCGAGCGCGCGAATGTACGCCTCGGCCTGCGCGGTGCCCCATCTCGTTGCCGTGAACTCCCAGATCTCATCGAGGTCACGTCGCGCCAGAGGCGACAGGCGAAGCGAACTCATCGCCGCGCGCGGCGCTTGGATGCGATGAACTCCTCGACGTCGAATGGCGCTGGTTCGCCGCTGGCCTCGCCTGCCACGAGCGCACGTCGTAGTCGCTCCATCCTCAACTCCTGCTCTTCGAGTAGCCGGATTCCGGCGCGGATCGCCTCGCTCGCCGACCCGAAGTGCCCCTTCCGGATTTGCGACTTGAGAAATGCCTGATGGTCTTTTCCGAGAACGACGGAGGTGTTCTTGCTCATGGAGTACCGCTTCGATGGAATACCAATCCTTGGTACCACACGCTCCGACGATTGCAACGGCGCATCGGCGCGGTTCGTGGCTCGCGGTGCCGACGGGCATGGCGACCGCCGCGCGCGCGGCGATCGCGGGCGGCGCAGAGTGGGGCGCGCAGGTCGACCCGCACGGGCGATATCTGCACGTCGACGGTGTGCCCACGGAGTGCGCGGGTGCGCTGCGCGACGCGGAAATGGAGTTCGACGGGCTGGTGTGGGAGCGGAGGGACTGGGCGTAGGGGGAGACGTCGCATCCCGCGAGGCTTGCGCCGTGGACCGCGTGAAGCAACCCTCCGCTGTCGCTCGCGCGCCGCGCCCCGCGCCCGAGCACGCTGCTAGCGCAGCGCTCGACGTGGAGCGCTCCACGGCGCACCATCAGTTTCGTGAAGCGATCCCGCCGCGTCGCCCGAAGCAGACGGTTTGCGCAGACACTTGCCTTGGTGTCGGGCTGCGGAGTGGCGGCGTGCTCGGCGACGGCGTCGCCCGACGCGTCATCGACGCTGGACGGCAGCGACGCCACATCGCGCGACGGAATGGTGCTCGATGACATGGTCGCACCGGACGTTCCTGACTCTGCGGACGTCGCGGCTGACATCGATCTCACGCCGTGCGACGCGACGGTTCCGCCGTCGGACGTCGAGCGGCCTGACATCGTCTCGCCGCCCGATGGTCTCAGCGGTCCGCAGTGCGAGTCGCATTGGCGCAGCGGCGACGCGTGCACGGACATCGGTCTCTGGTGCAACTGGCCGGATCCGCGGGGGGGCACGCAAGACTGCGGCTGCTGGCCGCGCGGGCCGTCTTGCCAGCCGATGTGGGAGTGCCAATTCATCATCGTCGGACCGGCGCGTCCGCCGGAGTTGGGCGCGTAGCCTCGATTGCAGCGCCGCGATCGTCAGCCCAACCACTTCACCATGACCAGACACGGATTGCGCTCGCCCCAGATGCTCGCGGACTCCTCGAGCGGGAGAAACCCCATCGCGGCATAGAACGCGCGCGTTCGCGCGTATGGCTCGTTGTCGCGCGAGGGACCGAGTGTCTTGACCTCGAGCATCCTGTGTCCCGCGGTGCGCGCGTGCGTTTCCGCCGCGGCGAGCAGCGCGCGGCCGACCCCGCGGCGATGCACGGACTGTCGCACGGCCATCACCTGAATCTCGGCGGTGGACTCGTTGTGCGTCGCGACGGTGACGAACCCGGCGTCCTCGCCGTCGACGTCGGCGATCCACGTCGGCAACCGGCGGATGTCGTCGACATATCCGACGATTGCGGCGTCGATGCCAAACCATTCGGGCAGCGACCGGAGGATCGCCTCGCAGCGCGGCGCCTCGCCAGCGTCCATCGAACGGACGATCACGGTGACTTCGCCGTCGCGTACCGGCGAGCGCGGCAGGAATCGAGTGTAGATGATGTCCTCGACGTACTCGCCGTCCGGTCGCAGAACGAACCGATCATCGCTCCGGACTGAATCGGGGGCGCGTTCGGTCGCGCGATCGCGGGGTGGTGACGCGCGTCACTCGGTGGCGGCGTCCATGCCGCCGCTGCCCGTCTCGCCACCGCCGATATCGGTGCTGCCCGCGTCCGCGCTTCCAGTGTCAGTGCTGCCGGCGTCGCCGCTGGCCGTCTCGCCACCGCTCGTCGTGTCGCCACCGCTCGTCGTGTCGCCACCGCTCGTCGTGTCGCCACCGCTCGTTGTGTCGCCACCGCTCGTTGTGTCCATGCCGCCCGTTCCGTCGCCGGACGTGATGACGTCTGGCATCGTCCCGCACACGGGACTGCTGTCGAATACGCACGTACCACTCTGGCAGCACCACGTGCCGGTCGAAACGACAGGGCAACTCGAAGCGCACTGGTCATTCGTCATGCACACGCTCACGCACATGCCGCCCGTACCGGTGTCGGCGCGAATCCCGTCGTCGGTCGACGTTACGATGTCACGCGGCGTGACGATGTCGGGTTGCACGTCGGGGCGCGCGGCGTCGGCGATCCCGCTGTCCACGGAGCCGTCCGTGCGTGGGACGTCGAATCCCGTACCGTTCGACGATGCGCACGCGCCCGCCAGCGCGCCCGCCATCGCGATTGAAGAAACCACCGTTCGTGCCGAGCGAAGCATTCCGACCTCCAACAAACTCCTGATTCGTCTCACGGAGAACCCGATCGCGCGGCGGATGCCGCTGAATCGTCCGACGCATCCTACGACAAGCGCGACCCGCGCGCGAGTGGGCGATTCGTTGCGGAGCGCCGCGCGGGCGCGACCGCGCGCGCCGGCCGATCATCCCGATTGGTGGGACGACGATGGACGTCGTCGATGCCGCGGTCGATGCCGCGTTGGCGGACTGACGTCGCCCGCCGTTCGTCGCGGAGGCGACGCCGCGGCGAGTCCAGAACCGCGGGCACACTGTGGACCGCCAGGCCGACGTCGACGATTCGCGAACGGCCCTCAACTTCTGCGGGGGCCGTCCGTTCTTCTGGGATGTGGCGACGCCGGTTCCGCACGCGGGAAGGCTAATGGCGCGCGCGGATTGCTGGAGGAATTGCCAATGCGACGCATCGTGTGCTTGGTTGTCGGTCTGTTGGCGGCTGCGGTCCCGTGGTCCACGGCGGTGGCGCAGAGTGCGCCGGACGAAGGTCCGTCGATTCGTGTCACCGAGGTCGTCGGGACGGCGTCGTGGTCCCGAGGCGGTGGCACGCTCACGGTCGGCTCGAGCGTCACGCCCCGTGGTCGCATTACCGTCGCAGGCGCCGGTCGAGTCACGCTCGAGATGCCCGACGGTGTGCGGCTCACCCTCGGTCCAGCCTCGGTGCTCGACCTCGTTGATCCGGCACCGTTGCAAAGCCATCCCCGAACATACGCTGTGCGCCTCGTCGCCGGCGGCGTCGCGATCGATCGCGATCCGCGCACGGTCCGGCGTGGTCAGCGTGCGACGCGCGTCGCCGTCCGCGTGGCGGCGGTGTCGGTCCAACGAGGTACCGCGTACGTGCGCGTGCGCTCCCGAGACGTTGCGACGATCTCGGCCATCGCCGGCCCTGCGCGGGTCGAGATGGGCGCCGCGACACAATTCGTTCGCACGGGATCCGCACTCGTCTTCGCAGCGGGCGGCAGCCCGACTCGCCTTCCGTCCCTGCCCGCCGCGCCAGCATGGACGGTGGCACCGCCCGCCACGATCCTGTGGCTCGACCAGAACTCGGGCGTGAGTCTCGGCGTCAACGGTCTCGCGGGTGCCACGGCCGAGGCGTACCATGTGCAGGTCTCGGCCGCGGAGTCGCCGCACGACGTCGTAGACGATCGTGTCGTACCCGTTGCCGCGACGCTCAGCGTTCAGATCCCGCGGCCCGGTCACTATCTCGTGCGCGTCGCGTCCATTGTCGCTGGCGGCGTCGAGGGCCGCGTCGGCGAGCCGTTCTCCGTGACGGCGGCCGGTCCCATCGTTCGGTCGGCGACGGCCGGTCACGCCGCCACGGTCGAGGTGCCGGAAGGGATCTTCTGCGGATTGAACGGCGCGCGCACGATCGCGACGGCGACGTCGATGGTGCTCTCCGCAGGGCGCGATCACGTTCTTGCGTGTTCGGACAGCCCGGGTGGCGCAACACTCGTCCGCCGGCACATTGCAGCGAGCGAGTCGGGACCGATGGACGTGCAGCTCGAATGGGTCGGCGCACCCCAAGCGCCCGCGGGCGGCTCGCGGGTACTATGGATTCGATTGCGCGATGCAACGGGACGACCGGTGACTCTGGCGAACGTCCGCCTGGAGCCACCGCCCGGCATCGCGGTGACCGGCGTGCTCGAGTGCGAGCAGCGCGGAAGTTATTCGGCCACGGTGTCCCCGCAGCACGCTGCGTCTGCAGGAACACTTCGTGTCGTCGTCAACAGCGCGGTCACCCGCGAGATAACCATCGAGTCGCAACCCGGGTCGCTCGCCTCGCTCGACCGCGGCAGTTTGCGCTGACGGATTGTGCCGATCACGCGGACTGCCGCGTCCGTGGGCCGAGCAGCATTCGCAGCAGCACTTGTCGCAACGTGAACGCTACCGCGGCATGCGTCCCGGGTGCCCGGGCTGCGCGAGCGTTCGGCCCTCGAACGTGCCGCGGGTCAACGTGATGGCCGCGCCGCGAGGATCGTTCCCACGAATTGCGAGTCCGTCATCGTCGCGGCCTGCGCGACCCACCACGTGACGTTGCACGGGTCGCCGCCGCCGAGAGTCAACGTGCCAGTCAGGGTCGCGGCCGCAGCGAAGCAGTACACTCCCGGACGCAGGGTCACGCCGGCGAGAGTGCCAGTCAGGACACGATCGCACGGCTGGGACGCGAGCGCCGCGTACGCGAGGAGAAAGTCATTGTACGCCTGAACCGAGCCAGCACTCCCCACGCCAACCGCGCCCTCGATCGGGCAGATCGTCTCTGTGACCGAGCCGACCGGGACTGGCAACAACGTGCGGTTCGCTGGGGCTGACGGGTGCGCTCGTCCCGGATTCGGTCCCGACGCCACAGCGCGGGGCACAGGAAGAGCTTGAGGAAGTGCGATCGGAAGCCCCTCACGCACCTTCCGGGCCGTCGCTTTTCGAACGCCCAGGAACGTTGCAGTCACGCCAACTGCCCGCGGGAGGATCCACGATCATTGCGATCTTCGTCGCTCGCTCGTCCCGCGCCAGGTCAGATTGAGCGAGCGTCGCGTCAGGTTGATCGGGTTCGGCGAACTTCGCGGCGGATTCGATCACCGCACCGCGCGGCCGCGCCCGCGGACGCCGGCCCGTATGGCTCCGCGCCCTGGGCCATCCTACACTCTGCACCATGCTTGCACTCCGCGGCTCGCCCGACGGCGACGCACGCCGGCGGTCGCGCGCGACCCAACGCGCGGCCACGCTCGCTGCGGCGATCACGGTCCTCTTCACCGCGCTGGCGTGCTTCGTGCCGTCGATCCGCGCACCGCCGCTGCCGCTCACGAACGTTCTCCCCAACGCCGTTTCGGGACGCGAGGGCACGGTGTCCATCGCGGCCGGTCCGTCGATCGGCGGGCGAGCCCCGGAGCGCGCGGGAATCGTGACGCCTGGTGGGACCGCAGGGTTCGGCGCGAACATTGCGCGCGGCGTGGTCGTGGGCGGCAGCGTTCAGGTCGGGACGCACGGCCAGCCCCAGAGTGCGCTCGTTCGGGGTTCGGTCGGATTCACGCGCTGATGGCCGGACGCCGACGCGCGACCCATCCCGAGGACGACGCGCTGCCACCAATGTTCGACGTGTCAATCGAGTTGGGAGTCGCCGGTTCCGGCCACGAGGCGCTCTACGAATCCGCGCCCGAGCCGGGGCCGTTCTGTCTCTTCGGTCCGTGTGTCCCGCCGCCGCCGCGGACGCCACCGTCGTCGCGCTCCGGCGCTGCGGGCTGGGGCTCGGTCGACACCGCGGTGCGAGCCGGCGTGATGCCGGGAACCCGCGCGGTCGAATTCACCTTCGGGGCAGCGACTGGCATCCTGTTCGGTGGGATCCACGGAGACGTGCTCATGCTCGCGTCTCTCGATTGGGCGGTGTTGGTCCACGCGACTCCAAGGCTCGCGCTGTTCGCCTACGGGACGTATGGCGGAGCCGGCGGTGGACTGATCCACGTATTCAACTCCGAAGTCTGGCAGGGCGGGTTCGGGTTGATGGGCTCGGTCGGCACGCCGCGAGCGCCGCCTCCGCCTCCGCGCAGTGACGACCCGGACGAGTGGCTTCGCACGCATCCGATGCCGCGCGCGTCGATGCCCGACGATGCCGACGACGACGAGCCCCGCGCGCGAGCGCCGTGGACGCCAGCGCGGTAGTGCGCGTCGCGACCGCGTGAAGAGCCTCGCGACCACCCGCACTCCCCGCCACGGTCGTCCGCCGAACGCCACCACGATGCCGGGCTGGATGATCTCGAGGGAGAGTCCCGATCGCGTGGGATACCCGTAGTCGAATGACCGAAGCCCGATCGGAAATGCGAATCGCACCTGGAGGCACACCGCCACGCCGGTCCGCTCACGCGCGGCGTGGCAATCCAAAGCCACCCGAGACCCTCCAACGCGGCCGGCACCGCAACGCGCGTGCGATGGAATCCCACGTTGGACAGGTATTCACTGCAATCGTCGGACTCGTGGCGCCGAAAGATCTCGATCGACAGCCGCGGCATACCCTGTCGTCCGCGCACGATGATGTCGGTCGGTTCGTTCGAGGGCGCGACACTCGACTCCTGCACGAACCATCCCGCGTCGTCGGCCGGAAGCTCGAGTCGCAGACGCGTCGCGGGCAGCAACATGTGGGGTCGCGCGCGCGCGGAGGGTGACGACGCGTCGGGAGGTGGCGGAGTCTGTGCGTCAACGGCCGACGGCGTCGTGGCGGTCGCAGTTGCGCAAACTGCGCAGATGGTAATTCGCGTGATCGCCGAGGCGATGCGCGATCGGCAGCGCGGGGAAGCGCCGCGACGATGTGCAAGCGAAGCCACTCCGTAGGAGGGTATCCTGCCGCAGCGACGTGTGTCCGTGCCGCGCACGCTCGGTCGGCGCGTGCCATCGCGGCGCGAAGGGCCCGACGGTTCGCGCGCCAAGAGTCTAGACGGCGCGACTGAACAGACGTACAGTCTTTGCGTTCGCCATGCAGCGCCGCACCCGAAAATCGTCGCCGAAGAGGTCCCACAGGTTCGGCGGCGATTGGACGACGCAGAAGCTCGATGTGCTCTCTCGGTATCTCGTGGCGTACACTACCGCGCTGAAGAACAGCCCGAGCCCGGAGCATCCGTTTTCGAAGTGGTACATCGACGCATTCGCGGGCACGGGCTACCGCACGCTGCGAACCGCATCCAAATCCGACGACATCGGACTGCTCTTCCCGGACATTGCGGCGCCCGAGCCACAGGAACTCCTCGACGGCTCGGCGCGACTTGCGCTCAAGTGCAAGCCGCCCTTTGAACGCTACGTATTCATTGAACGCGACATGGATCGCTGCGCTGGGCTTCGCGAGCTCACGAGCGAGTTCCCCGATGTCGCCGACCGGGTCGACGTTCGCCAGGGCGACGCCAACACCGAAATCCAGGCACTGTGCACTCGAGACTGGCGCGCCGACCGCGCAGTACTCTTTGTTGATCCGTACGGGATGCAGGTCGAGTGGCGCACGATCGAGGCAATCGCGAACACACGGGCGATCGACATGTGGCTGCTGTTTCCGTTGGGAATCGGCGTTGGCCGCCTCCTCAAGCGCGACGGTGATGTCCCTCCAGAATGGCGGCATCGTCTCGATACGATACTGCCCCAGTGCAACTGGTATGACGCGTTCTACCGTGTCGATCGTGTGCCGACGCTCTTCGGCGGGGACGAGGAACACGTCGAGCGCGCGAGCGTGGAATCGATTGGAAAGTTCTTCAACGAGCGACTGAAGGACATCTTTCCGGGTGTCGCCGAGGCGCCAGCCGTCCTTCGCAATTCGAAGAATTGTCCGCTCTACCTCCTGTGTTTCGCCGCGAGCAACGAGCGCGGCGCGCCGATCGCGCTCAAGATCGCGAACCACATTCTGAAGGGGTTGCACTAGTGGCACTCGGCTCAGCGATCGAGTGGACCGAGGCGACGTGGAACCCCGTCACGGGGTGCGACAAGGTCAGCCCGGGATGCAAGCATTGCTACGCCGAGCGCATGGCGGAGCGACTGCAGTTGATGGGACAGCGGAACTATCGGGATGGATTCAATCTCACGCTTCAGCCGCACATGCTCGAGCTGCCGCTGACCTGGAAGAAACCGCAGACGATCTTCGTCAACTCGATGAGCGACCTCTTCCACGACGATGTTCCGTTCGCGTACATCACGCGCGTGTTCTCGGTCATGCGTCGGGCGCACTGGCACCGTTTTCAGGTGCTGACGAAACGTGCCGAACGTCTGAAGCAGCTCGCGCCGCGCATCCGTTGGCCTGCGAATGTTTGGATGGGTGTCAGCGTCGAAAGCGAGACGTACTCGTGGAGAGTCGATTCCCTGCGAGCGACCCATGCCGCGATCAAGTTTCTCTCACTCGAGCCGCTGCTTGGTCCACTTCGCGCGCTCGACCTCCGCGGCATCAACTGGGTGATCGTCGGAGGCGAGTCTGGTCCAGGAGCTCGGGCAATGGATGGACTGTGGGTGAGAGAGATTCGTACGCAATGCGACGCCGCGGGAGTCCCGTTCTTCTTCAAGCAGTGGGGAGGCGTGTGGAAGAAGCGAGCGGGGCGAGTGCTGGACGGGCGAACGTGGGATGGGATGCCGAGCTTGGGAGGTGCCGACTGCGACGCAACAACGTAGAAGCGGCGAGCGTAGACGCGAGGCGGTCGATCGCCGCCGGCAGTTCGCGTGTATCCTATCGCGTGCACGCGACACCGACTCGCACGGAACTGACTGGAACTCGCTTCGCCGCGACTGGCATCCTCGTCGTGTGGTCGTGCGCGCTGGCGTTCGCGGCGTGCGCGCGCAACGTCAATCCCGATGCGCGCACTGCGGATGGCGCCGCGCCGGATGCCACCGCAACCGGCGACGTCACGGACATTGGCGTGGAGTCCACCGCGAGCGACGTCTCCAGCACGGACACGCAGCGCGACGACGTCTCCGACGCCCTCGCAGACGACATGAGTAACATCGTGGCGCCCGACGTCGCTGCCGATGCGACGATGGCCGACGCGCTCGACGCTGCCGACGTCGCGATCCCGCCCGCGACGTACACAGTGTGCGGCGCGGCAGATCTTGCTTGTCACCCATTCGACAACCGTGGCTGTCGGGCCGGTGAGACCTGCCACTTTGTCGTCGAGCAATCGCCGCGTACCTCGGCGCGGGTTCGCGCTGCGTGCATGCCGTCCGCACCGAGTTCCAGTTCGGGCGGGTCACGATGTACGGGTGCGCAGGACTGTCCGCTCGGCTTCGACTGCGGCTTCGACTCACCCGCCGGACCGCAGTGCGTGCCCATGTGCTGCCTCGGTGACCCGATCGACGGGGAGGCTCGCTGTGCAGCGGCACCGCGACTTCCGTGCGAGCCGATTCGCGACCATTGTTTTGTGTCGCTGACGCTCCCTCCCAGGCCGTTCGGTTCGCGTCCGGCTCACTGCACGCGTCTCGGTCTACGAGGGGTCGGGTATTTCGAGTGCGACCCGTTCGGGCCTCGGCCGTGTCCGTCGGGACAGAGCTGTCAGCCGAACGACGTCACCGCGTCCGCATGGCACTGCTCCTCGGCCGCGCTGTTCTCTCGCGAGGGACTCGACTGCAGCATGGGTGTCGCCTGCGGATCGGAGGAAGTGTGCGCGCTCGGGCTCGGCGGCCCCGTGTGTCGGCGACGGTGCGATCCGACGGCGCTTCTGCCCGCGCCGGACCCGATGTCTGGCGCCTGCGAGTGGACGCGCGCGAGATACTGTCCGGAGGGCCGCACGTGTGTGCACTTCGTGGGCGCAGTACCGCAGTACGGTCGTTGCGAGTCGGTGGTCGCGCCCGACGCGTCGCTGACCATCGACGCCGCGATTCTCGATGCAGACTCACGTGACGCGATGGATGCGGACCTCGACGCCGCTGCGGGCGGTGACGCGGCAGCCGCGGTCGACGCCGGGCCGTCGGGCGTCGTCGGACCTTGCGCACCGTCGGACGGCGGACCCGGGCACCCGCAGAACTCAGAAGCCGCGGAACGCCTACTCCAGATCGCGGCGTCGGCGCGCGACGCGTTCCGCGCGTACTGGCGCGACGGCGGTACCGGGCTCCCGTTCGCGAGCGCTCCGTTGACCCCCGCGTCAATTCCACCGGGTGTATGTGTGACGGATCCGGCCGGAACGTGGAGTTCGCCGACGTGGCGCGCGCTGGGGTTTGCGTTCGGGCCGGGCGAGCGTCACGCGTACAGCTACGAGATCTACGTCGCGGACTTCGGCGGCCGCGCAGCGTTCTCGGCGCGGGCACTCGGGAATCTCGACGGCGATGGAGACGCGTCGACGTTCGAAGTCGTGGGGATCGAGAACGGGAGTGGCGACGTCACGATCTTCCCGCCGTGGCGAGTGCAGATCTACGAGTGACCATGCTCCGGCTAGGCCGCCTCCGGACTCGCATCGCGTGTGTCGCGCTCGGACTCGCGCTCCTCGTTATGCGCACCGCCGCGGCACAAGACATGGCGCGCGGTGACGCGCGAAGCGACGGATCTCCCCCTCCGTCGGCTGCGCCCGCCCCCTCCGCCCTGTCACAGCCGATCACCACGGCTGACCCCGATCCCGCGCCACCGACTTCCCGCGTGCCGGCAACTCGCGCCACCTCCGACGACGATCGGCGGTTCCTGATCGTGTTGGAGTATCTCTCGGGGTTCAGTGCATACGCACTCCTCGCCGGAAGCGTCGCCGGGATCGGCTCCGCAGCGTGTCGCCCGATGCTACCGGGTGCGGGATGGAACGACTGGTGCCTTGTTGGCCTGGTCATCGTCGGTGCCGTTCACGCAGTGTTTCTCGTCCCGGCGGCGGTCAGCGGTGCGGGCTATGCGATGCGACAGACAGGCTCGTACTGGCACTCGATGCTCGGCGGGATCATCGGAGTCGGCGTCGGGTCAGCCCTCGTCGTGCCGGGAATCATGCTGATGCGAATCGGGATCTCGGAGGCGCTCGGTGGAGTGCTGTTGACCGGCATCGGTGTGTCGCTCCCACCGATCGGTGCGGCGATTGGATACGAGGTGTCGCGTCACGGCGTGCGCCCCGAGGGGCCGGCAGGCGGGGCGCGGAACGGGCGCGGCGCGATCGCGACGTGGATGCCGACTCTGTGGTTCGAGGGGCCGACAAATCGTGCAGTGTTCGGAGTGGGCGGTACGTTTTGAACGTCGGCCCATGGGTGCAGCGCGCGATCCGCGGGGAGGATGCATCGCGTATTTCGAAGCAACAGGGCTTGCCGACGACGCATCGGGTTGACATCCCTCGAGAGGCATATATGCTGCAAGCAATGTGGAGGATCGTCGAGGAGCACAGCGCCTCCAAGGTCATCGACAAGCTTCCACCGCAGGTCGCCGAAAAGTATGCATTCTGGTGCGCAATCGTTCGCCAATCCGGCCCGCGGGGCCTTCGATCCCTCAAGTCGTTTCATGACGAGAAGCTCGGCGGAAAGCTCGCGACGCTGCGTTCCTCTCGGCTCAGCCTGCAGTGGCGCGTCCTGTACCGCGTCGATTCCGAGATCGTGACCGTCTATGTCGAGCGCGTCTCCGCGCACGACTACCGAGCCTGAGAAAGGAACCGAATCGATGGCATCCAAGGTCAAGAGGTCGCCCCGGCGCATTTATGTCGCCGCCCGCGTGCGCGTCGACTTGACGCCGGGCGCTGCCGTCCGCATCGCGCGCGAACTGCAGGAGTGGACGCAGGCCGAGCTGGCGGCCGCGACCGGCATACCGCAGCCGACGATCTCGAGCATCGAGCACGGCAGGGCGACGCTTGGGGCCGAGCGGGCCGAACGACTCGCGCGCGCGCTCAAGGTTCATCCGGCGGTATTGCTTTGGCCGAACTGGGACGCGGTCGAGTCGAAGCGCAACACCGGTTGAAATCGCGGCCACAGCCGATGACGCTTTCGCCCACGACCCGCCGCAAGGGCCGTCACGATTGCGAGCAAGATCCCCATGGTCGTCGGCGACTCGCCGCCGCCGAACCCCGGCGCCGCACACTGACATCCGTTGCACACCCGCTCGTCCGTTCTCGGGTCCAGCCGCACGAGCGTCCCACGGCAGTTCGTGGAGAGCACGGCCTCGGCGAAGTCGTTGGCGCGCGCCCATGCGACCACCACTGTGGTTCAGCGTGACCAACGGACCGACCGTTACGCCGTTCTGACTTCCGAGGATCGCCTCGACATGCGCAGTGGTCGAACCCGCCCGGCGTACCGCAGCCGACGCCGTCGCAGTATTCGTTTGCGAAGCAATCCGCGTCGTCGCGGCACGCCCACGTCGTGTCGCCCGGCGGAAACCGGCAACACTCGGCGCAGTCACTCGGCATGCACGATCCCGTGATCGCACAACAGCGCATGTCGGCCGGGCAAGGCGCATCCGTTCCACAGCCAATCCGCGGTCGCATTGTGCGGGACGGCGTCCCGGAATCGCGGAGCCCGCCGGGCTCGTAGACATCGTGAAGCCCGTGGAGTTTCCGGGCTTCGTGCGAGCCGTCGAGTAGCTCGGGTTGTATTGGGCGCTGCTCAACCGCGTGGCGCGCTGACGACTCCTCCCGTCGACCCTTGCCGACGCGCACGCCTGACCCTACCCTCCGAGCTGCTGAGCTGACTGGGGGAGTACATGATTCAACGGATGAGTGGCTCACGGATGCGCAGATTCAGTGCGAGTCTTGCGCGGCTCGCGTTCGTCGGAATCGCTCTGTGCGCCTGCGGCCCCACGTCGTCGGGCGACGACGCGACGTCGGGGGACGGAGCCGCGACGAGCGACACGCCTGCGACGAACGACGGAGGCAACTCGGACACGTCGTCCACGCGAGATCCGACGGGGCTTTACGGTGGCTGCACTCTCGCCTCGGGCTGCACGCCGGCGGGGCAGACGTGTCTGGAGATGTCGGGGCCGATGCGTACGGCCGGCGCCTGCACGTTTCTCTGCGGTCACGACGCCGAGTGCCCGAACGGCGTGTGCGTGCGCAGCATGAGTTCCAGCGACCCGCGCTATCGATGCGTGCAAACGTGCGCGATGGATGCGGACTGTGCGACCGGCTTTGCGTGCCTCGGCGTGTTCCTGATGACCATCGATGGCGCCATGACGAGGCGTCTTTGCTTCCCAAACTGATCGCGCGCTACGTTTCGCGATTCGCTACGCTCCGTCCGAAGGATCCGTCTTGCCTCTCGCACGCTCGTCGCCCGCGACCCTCGCCGCCGCCGCCGTTCTCGCGCAGCCGTTCACGCTGGCGCTCATCGCCCTGCGCGTGTTCGCTCCGCCGACGTCCAGTCATTGGCAGCGCGCCGACCCCATCCTCGGCCTGCTCCCCCGCGACCTGACGATCGTCGCAGTGCCACTGCTCGGCGTCGGCGTTTCGCTCGCGTGGTACTTCGCCGTTCGCCCGTCACGGCGGGACGTCGCACGTGCGACCGCGCACGCCGCGATGGGCGCGTTGATCGCCGTTGTCGCAATTTGCGCACTTCGCCTCGTCGCCGGCTCCCACCTGCCCGCATTCATCCCGCCCGAAGAGAGCGCCGGCCCCGGCGTCACGCTCGGTCTGAGCGCTGGCTACGTGGAAGAAGTCCTGTTTCGCCTCGTTCTTCTGCCCGCCGTGTTCCTCCCGCTCGCCGTGCGCATCGGCCCGCGCGCGGCGGGAGTGACGGCCGTGTTGCTCACGGGACTCGCGTTCGCGACGCTGCACGCGATCGGCGCCGCTCCGTGGTCCGCCGCGCATTTCGCAACACGCTTCGCGCTTCCGGGCTGCGCGTTCAGCGTCGCCGCACTCGTCGTCGGGCCGAGCTTCGTGGTGGGCGCGCATTGCTCGGCACACCTCGTGATCCCATTTCTCTTCGTCTGAACGCGCGCCGCATTCAATCATCTCGCGCTCGACGGCGGTCAGCGTCATGGGGCTGTCCTGCATCGTCGGACTGGACGCGGGCGGAATGCACGGAACGATGACGGGTCGGCACCGGGCGAACAGCATCGTGCTCGGGTTGTAGGTGGCGGAGGCAGTGCACGCTGCCAGCAGACGCAATCCGGGTGCCTCGCCGTGACTCGCGCGAACTACTCGAGTTCGTTCGCCATCCACACGCCGCCGGAACCTTGGACTTCCAACTGCGCGTTGAGTGCACCCGAACGCTCGAACGTCGACGACGTGCCCGACCCATCGAGGTTGCCGTGCGCGTCGGCACTGAACCGCGCCGCGGTGCCGGTGCCCGCGGACGTGTACGCGAACGAGTAGTAGTGCGGATCCGAGATGGAGAACGACAGGGCCTGCCAAGTCTGGCCGCTCCACGTTCCGGCCGCATCGACGACGCGCACGCCGGCCGCGATCGCCGCCGGTGTCATCGGCGCGCTGCCCGGAAACTGCGCCGGGATCACCGCGACCACACCGACCGCGACACCGCGGTTGGCGCGCTCGTTCGTGACGTAGGTGCTGGACATGCGGTAGATGTACGCGAGCTTGTCGACGGCTTCGGTGGTCTTGGCACGTCGTAGATACCGGACGAACGCCGGAATCGCGACGGCCGCGAGGATCCCGAGGATCGCCACGACGATCATCAACTCGATCAACGTAAAGCCCGTCCTGCCCTTCTTCAGCAACCTCTTATTCACAGCCTGCCTCCGTCTTGTTGCTCCGCGTCGTGGTTGGGCCCGCGATGGCCTGCCATTCAGCATACACCCTACGAGACGGAAGTGTCTCGTGCGAACGCATTCGCCGAAACAGAGGCACGCCCAGGCACTGCGCCTACGTGCACGGTGGCGTCGAGCACACCGGCGTCGGCGGATCGAGCGACGCGCCCACCGGCAATTCGGCGTTGCGCTGGATCTCGTCGTTGGCATTGTCGAATCGGTCGACCTCGCGAAGCTGCAGCGCACCGTCGTCGCCGTTGAACGCTCCGGCGGCATCGAGCTGGCCCGTGATCACACCCCGCTCGAGCGTGACGTTTCCCGACGCGCCGAAAAATCCGTGTCCTCCGTTGGCGAGGATGAATCGCGCCGCAGACATCGAGCTTCCGTCCGCCGGATGCAGACCGTACGCGACGGCTCGACCGTCGGGCACCTGCATCCCGCCCTCCGCACGAAATCGCACCTGGCTCGACCGGACGCCGTACACGAACAAGTCCGACGCAGAGACGGTCGACGGCACGCTCATGCGAGCGATGAAGTCGTATCCGGTCAGGGAGTAGATCGCCGCGCCGCTGGTGCCGACGAAGGCCACGCGCTCGAGGGTCGCAGCCGCTCCCGCCGAGCACTGCAGTCCCACGCCGGGGCCACGCACGGACGGCAGGACGTTTTCGACGATTACGTCGGTCAACGCGACGCGACTCCCGCGCAGGTACGCCGCGATGCCCAGCTCGACCGAATCGCGAATCACCACGCGCCGCATCGCGAGGATGGCGCCGAAATTGGCCGACGCCCCTGGGCGCCAGCGTGCGGGTCCGGCCGGCGTGGGGAGACTCCATAGCAGTGTGTCGCGCACGTCGAGCCGCCCGGTGACGCCGGCGTACACCTGTCGATCTTCGTTGTCGGCGATGACCGATCGGGTCACCTGAATCGGTCCGTTCCCTGAATAGACCCCGACGCCGATCGACCGCACGTCCGTGCGACTCCCCCGGACGATGCTGTCGGCCAGTGACGCGGTCCCGCCGGCGGTGGCGTGCAACCCGCTGCCGCTGTTGCGTTCAACGACGATTCGGCTCGCAGTGATCGTGCCTCCGTTGCCCGCGAGGACGCCCGCGCCGAACGGATCCATCGCCGATCGAGGGAGTGTGTCGCGAACGATCGAGTCGGTGAGCGTCATCGCGGCGGGTGTCGTCGCGGCGGTCGCGCCGGCCACGCGGTTGCCGGAGAGAATCACGCGTGTGGCCTCGATCCTCGCGCTCGCCTCCGCGGACAGGCCGAAGCCAAACCGGCCGTCGCCGCTCGGTCGCGTGTCGCGAACGACCGAGTCGGTCAGCTGCAACGTCGAACCTCCGTCGAAGCACTGGATGCCCACGCGCGCGCACCGGTCGACGACCGTTCTGGCCACGGTGGCGATCGCACCCGTCTCGACGATGAGCCCCCAGCCCGCGCCGCCGCCTGCTTCGAACCTAACGTTCGAGACGAGCAGGTCGCTTGCATCGAGCGAACTGCCTCGCTCCATCGCAACGATTCCCGCGCCGACTTGCTCCGTGATCCGGACGCCTCGGACGCGGGCGCTGGCACCCGCTTCGATGCCGATGCCGCGGTGGCCTCCACGAACCGCCACGCCCCTCAGCTCGAGCGCGGCGGTCGACCCTCGCACGGTGAATCCATCGGCACCGGCGGACGGCGTGATCACCGTACGCGAGGCGCACGCGCCGGCGACATGCACGTGCCGGCTCACCGCGATCGACTCGGCGTACGTCCCGCCGGCGACGAGAACCCAACCATCGTTCGTGGCGGCGGCGATTCCGTCACGCACCGTGGCGAACGGACGCGCAATGCTCCCGTCGGCGCCGGACATCATGGCGCCCGCGCGAACGTAGACAACGGCCGCGCCGATCGGCGCCTCGGCGTACTCGCCGGGCGGGCAACTCGAAGGGCCCGTGCGGGTGCAGGTGCCGCCGGGAAGCGGGGCGGTGTCGGTCTCGCAGTCGGCCCGGAGTCGTGGGTTGCACACGCCGTCGGGGTCCGCGCTCCAGCCCGGTGGGCAATCCGCTGCGCCGTCACCCGCGGCCGGACCGACGTGACGTGACCAACCCCCGGCGAGGGCGCCGTCGGGCAAGAGGTAGAGTTGCGTGCCGACACCGCCATCGGGATCGACTACCGGCACAGGCCGCGTGAGATCCACGCTGCTGCACGCTCCTGCGGCCGCGTGGACCGACATCGTGCGCGCGCGGGGGCCGCACAAGAGAACCGCCGGGCCGCAGCCGCCGACGTCGGTTGCGACCCAACCGGACGGGCACGGCCATGTGAGCACGTCGCGGAGCGCGGCACCGTCCTGTGCGTCCGCCGCGTCGCGCGCGATCAGGGGTGGGCCGCACGCGGCGAGCAGCGCGACGACGATCGCGGCGAGCACGACGGCGGCGCAGGCGCATGGTGGACGCATCGGAACGAATCGGACGCTATCACACCGAGCGACCGCGGGCGCGGCGACCGCGGGCGGGGCTACGCTCGGGATTGCCGCGGTCGCTCGTCGACCGTTGCGTTGTCGGGCGGGGCGTTCAGGAACTCGCGCGAGAACTGTGACAGCACTCGTTCGTGCAACGCGCGGACCGCGGCATCGGGGTGCAGATCGTACTTCGGGGACGGCGTGGCGTCTTCGGGGGGGGTCGAGGGTCTCATGCAACCGAGTACGGTCATTCGCGCCCGAGGTTGAGCCCAGCCGACGAACACATACCGCGGTCCAGTGAACTCAATGCAGTTCCGCTCGCAACCGCGACTGCAACGCTTCGGCGATCGCGCGTTCGCGGGCGTAGTCGTAGTCTGCGCAGACGTCGTCTGTGTGAATCCAACGCGGGCCATCGAGAAGCTCGGTTCGAACCCCGATCGAGAGTCCGCCGGAGACGACCCTCACACGGACGCGCGTGCGGATCCCGGACGCGCTCTCGCGGTATCCCGTGAAACGTCGACCGTCGATCGAGACTCTCGCGCGTGTCCATTCGGGCTCGGCCGCGAGTACTCGAATCGCATTCGATCGAGCCGTGACGGGCGCGGCAACTCGCACGTTGAGCGGCAGGTACACGCCAGCACCGCGGCCGGGGAGTAGCACCTGCGAGCAGCCGGCCAGGACGCCGAGCAGCGCGCCGAGCACGAGACTTGCCCAAGCGCGGTTCACCGTCCGCCGCGCGTGACCGGCGCAAGGTCGTCCGTGTCGATGAACAACGGTCTGCGCTTCGCGATGAACCGATCGACGAGCGCGCGGGTCGCAGGGTCGATCTCGACGAATTGGAGTCCCATCCCGGGAAGCTGCTCGCTCCACGCGGGCGGATCGCGCCGCCAGCGCACGATGCCGAGCGCGGCACACGGAGTGTCGATCCCCGGCAGGCGAAATGTGATGGATACCTGCTCGCCGATCGAGAGCGGTGTCGGCGTTGCGACGAACAGACCGCCCTCGGAGATGTTTTCGCCGAAGCCGGTGTAGAAATTGTTCTCGGTGTTCACTCCGACGTCGAACTCGGCCTCGATGCGATCGTGCGTCCGTCGGGCGGGTGGGCGTTCGGTCACGGTGGCGATGGTCGCCGGGGGTTGTGGTCGAGCGTGCATGCGGAGTCCTCCTGCGGGGTCGATTCTCACGAACGGCCCCGAGCGCGGAAACTTGAGGGCCGCCTGCGGGAATTCTCGAACGCTCGGCTGTCGATGTTCGTGGCCGGAGTCGGCTGCGACGGACGCCACACCCTTGGCGCTACGGGATGCGTTTCTCCCACACGTCGAGTGCGCCCGAGCCGAATCGCTCGTGGTGGATCCATTCGAAGCCGCTCGGAACGTTCGTGCCGAAGCTGTGGTACAGCGCGACGCGCGTGCCGAGGGTGAGCGCGCGCAGCTCGCACGACGCAAAGTGTACGTCGTCGTCGTATCGCTCCCGGGTGAGCGGCACGGTCCCGTCGATGCGCTCGGCCGTGCCGAACAGGTGTTCTGCGAACGGGTTGAAGAGGTACAAGCCGTCGAAGCCTCGCCAGTTCACGTTGCGAATGTCGCCGGCGAGGAACGTCGCGCGTGCGGCGCCACACCATCGCGCCGTGCCGCGGGCGACGTCGACCAGGTGGCTCCGTTGTTCGATTCCGGCGAAGCGCGCACCGGTGGAGAGCGAGCCGATGATGCAGAACTTCCCGACGCCCGAGCCGACGTCGAGGATGTGCGAGTCCCGCGAGCGCGCGAGCAGGGTCGCTGCGCGGCGCGCTACGGACGCTGGCGTCCAGTGGCGCTCGGACAGCGCGCGTATCGCGGGAGGGAAGACCATGTCGAATTCGCGGTCGCTTACAGGGCGATTCTCGCGCAGTGCGCGCACCAACATTTCGACGCGAAATACTCCATGGGCATCGTCGCACGAGGGCGGATCGATTCCGCGCGACGGGAGGGGAAGGGACGTGAGGCATGGAGCAACGCCCGAGATTCGGCGACTTCGACCAGGCTCCTCGCATCCACGAAGTTCGATGTCGGTTTCCTCGTCCATAGTCCATCGTTAGGCAAGATGTGAGCCGAGGACCTGCGATTCACGAGTCCCCGCCGACGACCGGGCTTCGCGTTCGAACCGCTTCGACCAACATCCATCCCCACGCCGGACGTCGGAGAACCACGACGCTGCAGCCGTCTCGCGCAAAGGACGCGGGTGTGAAGGCATGAACGTCGTCCGTCACGACGACCAGCAGCGTCCGAGGCAGCAACTGACGCAGGGTCGTCGCGGTGTCGAGCGCCGCTTGACGCGGATAGTCGTCGGCGAAGAGCACCACGGCGTCGGCACCCGTCGCGGCCGCTGATGCGTCGTCGAGCCTCGCGGTTCCGGAGAGATTCGCACCGGCCCGCTGAAGGTACGCGCGGACGCCGTCGAGCGTTTCGCGGTTGTTCGAGACCAGTACGATCTTGCGGTCGAGCATGCGGCGGTTCCTCGGGATGGCGGGTGCGCGACCGTGACGTACGCAACACGCATGCCGATCCCGCGGGGGCCGATCGACAGCCCGATGGGCGGCCGCGGCGGCGGTGGGACGTCGGAATGCTCCATCGGCGCCATTTTGGCGTATGATTCCTGGCAATGGGCTCGACGAAGCGCCAACTCAACGTCGTTCTGGAGCCCGTGATGGTCTCGCGCGCAATGCGTGACCTCGATCGCGTTCTCCAGAGCGTCGGCGACAAGGACGTGGTCGTGTGCCTCATCGGCGAGAGCGGCAGCGGCAAGGAAGTTCTCGCGCGCAGGCTTCACGATCATTCGTCGCGACGCGCACAGCCGTTTGCGCCGATCAACTGTGCGGCAATCCCCGAGTCGCTGTTCGAAAGTGAACTGTTTGGCCACGAGCGTGGCGCGTTCACGGGTGCAAACCAGCTCGCGCGGGGCAAAGTCGAGGCAGCGTCCGGCGGGACGCTTTTCCTGGACGAGATCGGGGAGCTGCCGCTCGCGATGCAAGCGAAGCTCCTTCGATTCCTGGAAAACAGGCGATTCATGCGCGTTGGCGGCACGACCAAGATCGACGCCGACATCCGCCTCGTGTGCGCGACCCTGCGGCCGGTCGAGGACGAGGTCGCCCGCGGGACGTTCCGCGCGGATCTGTTCTATCGCATCCAGGGGATCACGCTGACGATTCCGCCTCTGCGCGAGCGACGGGCCGACATCGCGCCGCTCGTCCAGCAATTCATTCAACAGCTCGCAGCCAAGCACCGCGTCGAAGCCCCGCGACTGACTCGAGCCGCGAGTGCCGCGCTCGTCGCGTACGCGTGGCCGGGCAATGTCCGCGAGCTGCGCAACGTCGTCGAACGCTTGTGCGTCCTGCGCGGCGGAAAGTCGGTACGATTGAGCGACCTGCCGTCCGCGGTCGGAGCGGCATCCACGGCGTCGGGTCGCACCTCAGCCTCCGCCGCCCGCACCGACACGCTCGACGTTCGGCTCGATCGACCACTCGACGACACGATCACAGAGATCATTCGCGCTGCGGTCGAAGCCGAGGGAGGCAACCGCTCGCGCGCAGCGCAACGGCTGAGCATCGGCCTGCGGACCGTGCAGCGCCGGCTCCGCGACGTGGTCCGTTGATCGGACCGTGTGCCGTGAGCAACGCGGGCGCCCGGTTTCACCAGCGTACTTTCACCCAATGCTCGAGCACATCGGTGCCCGCCTTTTCGCAGGCGTACAGGTCATACCCGCGCGGCATCTCGGCACCCATCCCGTGGTACGTGACGACGTGCGTCCCGACGCGTGCGCGAGAGAGGGCGTTGAGCGCGAACTGTGCGTCACGCTCGAATCGCTGGGGCGAAAGTTCGACGGAGTTGTCGAGCCTCGATTCTTCGCAGAAATGGTTCTCACCAAAGGGATTGAAGAAGTAGAACGCACCGAAGCGACCCCAATCGATCTCCCGCATCTCGGCATGGACATAGTTTGCGTGCCTCACCCCGTGTTGCGCCGCAATCGCGCGCGCCAGGCGTTGCAGATGCCCGCGCTGCTCGACACCGGTGAACTGCCCGGGCGTCGTGAGCGCGCCCACGAGACAGAACTTCCCCGCACCGGATCCGACGTCGAGCACGTGGGTCGCAGCGTTGGGCGCGAGCATCTCCGCCGCGCGCTGCGCGACCTCGAGCGGGGTCCAGTACTGAGAGGACACCTCGCGGATCGACTCCGGGAAGATCGCGTCGAACTCGCGGTCGGGCACGGACTGCCGCAGTCGCACGCGGTCGATCGCCGCCGTGAGGTGCGCGCCGCGCGGGATGTCGTATGGCAAGGTCACTTCCGACGTGCCGCAGCAAGCGACATGCCGAGCGTGTCAAACACGCGGGCGAGGCCGTGTTTCAATCGAGCGCAGCCGAGGACCTTTCAGCGTCCACCACCGGCGCCAAATTGGCGCGGTGGCTTTGGAAATCATGACGATTCGCGCCGAATGCGTTCCGGTTACGCTGAAGCCGCCACCGGTCGTCGCCCAGTCTGTCGCACGATCTTGGTGCAAGCTCCCCGTTCCATCATCTGAGTTTCAAGCCGCTGCGCTTCGCGGCCAATCGACCGTCGGAAACGCCGGCCCCGGTCGCGCCAAGAGATAACCCTGCACGAGGTGACATCCGAGACCCTGGAGTGTCTCCAGTTCCGCGAGCGTCTCGACTCCCTCGGCGATCACGATCATCCCGAGATCGCGCCCGAGCGTCGCGAACGACCGAATCACTTTCTGTTTCGTCGGCGCGCTGTCCACGCCACGCACGAGCGTCATGTCCAGCTTGACGACTTCGGGCTCGAGCACGGCGAAGCTGGTCAACCCCGCGTAGCCGGCACCGAGGTCGTCGATCGCAATGCGGAACCCGAGCGAGCGCAGTTCTTCGACGCGTTCGCGAGCGCTCGAGAACGATTCGAGCGCTGCACGCTCAGTGATCTCCAACACGACGCGCGAGGCGATGATCCGCAGCGGCGACTCGGGGGATGTCAGTTCGTCGTCGAACAAGTCCGTGGGATGCAGGTTGACGAACAAGTGCGCGTTCGGCGGCGCCGCGGCAAACGCCTCGGCCGCGCGGCGGCGGATGATCCGGCCCATGTCCGTGACACGACCGAGCCGCTCGGCTTCGGCGATGAGCACTCCCGGATTCGGAAACGCCGGCTCACGTGTGCGAAGCAGCGCTTCGTGCCCGTACAGTGTCCCGTCGACGGCGACGATGGGTTGGAACGCCGGCCAGATGGCTTCCAGTGCTCGCTCGAACGCGGCGGGGCGTTCGTCGGGCCGGGCGGCTTCCGCGGCGGCGCGCTCGACAGCGTCATGCGTTTCGCGCCCGGCACGCGCGAGCCGGCCGAGCCCGATCGCGTGCGCAACGGTGCTCTCGAGCGCTTCGCGTTCGACGGGTTTGATCAGGTAATCCACCGCGCCAAGACGCACCGCGCGCGCGGCCGTGTCGACGTCCGGCGCTCCGGTCATCAGGATCACGGGCGTGTCGGGACACGAGGCACGCAACGAGCGAAGGATGTCGAGTCCGCTCATCCGAGGCATCGAGATGTCCGAGAGCACCGCGTCGACCCCACCCTGGCGACACCGCAGGACCGCCGTCCGGCCGTCGTCGAATTCTTCGACGTCGTGTCCCGCGCGGCGCAGAACTCGCGCGATCGCCGTACGGATTGCGGCCTCGTCGTCGATCACCACGACACGAGCCGGGGCGCTGGGGGGGTTGGTGACGTTCATCGTAGGGCTCTCGGTCGCCCGACCGAACGAGCGCGGAAGTTCCGCCGCGGGATTTCGTTGGATTCGGGCTTCGCGGTGCTAAACGGCCGACGCACGCGGAACTTGAGGGCGCATCGTTCAAGGGCACGTCGGCCGCACGTCGAGCACCTCCCGCACTTTCCGCGCGAGCAGGTCCGGTGTGATCGGCTTCTGCAAGTACGCGATTTCCGAGGCGAGCACGCCGTGGCGCACGACGCTGTCGTCGGTGTAGCCCGACATGCAAAGCACGCGCATCTCCGGCCGTGACTCCATGATCCGTCGCGCGAGCGCCGGACCGCTCATCTGTGGCATCACCACGTCCGTCAGCAAGAGTTCGATCTTCCCGTTGTGGCTGGCCGCGATGCCGATCGCGTCGTCGGCGTCCCGCGCTTCCATCACCCGGTAGCCGAAGCGCTGCAGAATCCCGCGCGCGACCGCGCGAACGGAAACCTCGTCTTCCACGAGGAGGATCGTCTCGGAACCACGCAACGCCGTGGGCGGCACCGTCGGCCGTTCGCGCGTGACTTCGGCTGCGACGCGCGGAAGATAGATGTTGAACGTCGTTCCGCGGCCGGGCGCGCTGTCCACCGCAATCGTGCCACCGCTCTGCTGCACGATGCCGAACACCGTCGACAGCCCCAGCCCCGTGCCCTTTCCGATTCCCTTCGTCGTGAAGAACGGCTCGAACATGTGCGCTTGCGTGGCATCGTCCATTCCGCTTCCCGTGTCGGTCACGGCCAACAGCACGTGGGCGCCCGGTCTCACGCCGACGTGCGCCCGAACGAAGACCTCGTCGAGGTCGACGTTTCGCGTCTCGAGCGTGAGGCGTCCCCCGACGGGCATCGCGTCGCGCGCGTTGACGGCGAGATTCATCACGGCCTGTTCGATGCTGCTCCGATCGACTCGGACGAAGCCGAGCGCCGGCCCGGGAATCGAAACGAGATCGACGTCCTCGCCGAGCACGCGGCGCAACATCTTGTTCATGTTCGCCAGAAGGTCGTTCAGTCCGACGATCGTGGGCTCGAGCACTTGCTGCCGACTGAACATCAAGAGCTGCGACGTCAGATCCGCGGCGCGCCGGCCGGCTTTGCACACCTCCTGGATGTCATCGCGCATCGGGTCGCCGTCTTTCAGCTCGGCCAGAGCCAATTCGCCGTAACTCAGGATGACCGATAGGATGTTGTTGAAGTCGTGCGCGACGCCGCCCGCGAGCCGTCCGATGGCTTCCATTTTTTGCGCCTGGCGCAAGTGGGACTCGGTGACGTGCAGCGCGTGCTCGGCGCGCCGACGGTCGTCCTCGGCGGCCTTCCTCGCCGACAGATCGACGACCACACTGATGCTCCGCTCCCCCGGCAGCGTCGCGACGCCCACGAGCACGGGCGCGCGCGTTCCGTCTTTTCGTAGGTACTCCTTCTCCCACGGCCTCGCGCTCCCGACGAGCCGGAGCTGCTCGCGCGCCGCTTCCGTCGTGGGGTTCCACTCGGGCGGCGTCATCTCCCCCCACGGCACTTTCCCGTCGAGCAGCTCCTCGCGGGTGTATCCGACCATTTGCAACAGCGCGTCGTTCGCCTCGACGTATCCGCCGGCGGCGTCTTCGATCGCGATTCCCACGACGCCGCTCTCCCACAGCCGGCGGAAGCGGGTCTCGCTCTCGTGCAGTTCGTCAAGAGCGCGCTTGCGGTCGGTGATGTCCCGAAAGTTCGCGACCACCGCGGCGACGGCGGGGTCGTCGAGCCGGTTGACCAGCGTCACTTCGAGCCACCGCGTCGCACCGTCCGGGCGAACGATTCGAAACTCGAGCGACTCCGCCGTCAGCGCCGTGGCGCGGACTCGTGCGCCAACCGTGGCGACATGTGCGCGGTCGTCTGGGTGCACCGAATCGCCGATGGGCCGGCCCGCGGGTTCCGCCTCGCCGAAGCCGAGAATGCGCCGCGCACCGGGGCTTGCGTACAGCAACCTCGCGTCGCGATCGGTGAGTGCAATGCCTTCGTCGCTGCGTTCGATCAACGCGCGAAACCGCGTGGCCTGCATGCGCAATTCGTCTTCGGCTGCGCGTCGTGCCTCGCGGATCTCGCGGTCCCGGAGCTCGCGCTCCAACGCGGGTGCGAGCCGGGCGAGGTTGTCTTTGCGAACGTAGTCGTGGGCGCCCGAGCGCATGGCGTCCACGGCCACTTCCTCGCCGACGGCGCCCGACACGATGATGAAGGGCAGGTCGGCCTGCGACTCGTGCAGAACGGCGAGCGCGGCGGTGGCGTCGAAGGCCGGGAGATTCCAATCGCTGATCACCGCGTCGAACTTCGTGCGTGCGAGCGCCGTGCGCATCGCGTCGGCGGTCTCGACACGCTCGACGCGGATCTCGCGGCCGGTGGCTCGGAGCGCGCGCGCAACGAGCATCGCGTCGGACTCGGAGTCCTCGACGAGTAGGACACGGAGCGGCGTGGGCGCGGCGCGGGCGACGGGGCCCCGTCTCACGTCACGCCCCCCTGGATCGCACGTTGAAGAACGAGAATGACAACATCCTCGATGCTGCCCGAGCGCGTCTTCGCGAGCATGCTGTGGAGCTGTGTCTTCAGGGTCGGCAACTTGATCGAGCGCTCGCGAAGGATCTCCGCGTGGCGGAAGCCTTGGAGTGCGAGCGCGAGAATCGCGGTCTCCGACGCCGCGAGTTCGTATTCCCGCACGGCCGACTCGAACGCGGACTCGAGCAGCGGCTGAAGTTCCAACTCCGCGGACAGGCAGCGCGCGATGAACGGAACGAGGTCGCGAAAGTCGATCGGTTTCATCAGGTGCTGGGCGTTGAGCCGGAAGATCCGATGATTGCTCTCCGTGCTCCGATCGCCAGTCACGAACAAGATCGGCACCCCCGGAAACCGCGGGCGCACTTGCTCCACGAGCGCCAACCCGCAACCGTCTGGCAGCCCGACATCGACGATCCACCCGCACCACTGTGAACGGTCCGCGAGGGCCGCTGACGCTTCGGCGGCTGTCTGGGCAACGACGATCGTGCCGAGACCCTTCAGGAGATACCGCAGGGAGCGCACGGTTTGCGGATCGTCTTCCACGACAAGGACGGGACGGATGGACCGGCGGCGCGACACGTGCGGCGAGCATGGCGGGCTCGCGAACGAAGGTCCAGCGGCCAAAAAGATATCAACCCCAGGGTTGATTGTGGCGCGGCGCGATATCGGAGAGGGTGCCTCGGCGCAAGAGCGCTAGCTCACTGCGCATCCACCCGCCGACAGGAGAAACGACGCCATGGCCCCGATCAACCCGCCATCCCCCGGTCTGTCCCAGAACGTGTTCGACGCGCTCCACGCATTCACCTACGACAGCAGTCTCGAGTGCTTCAAGGATGCGGGAGGAACGCGCTACTACATGTTCGTCGAGGGTCCGTCGTCGGGCGCGTACAATCTCGCGAACTGGAACTACGACACGTCGTCCTCGACCATCACGAACCCCCGCGCGAAGATCTCGCAGTCGAGCTTCGACATCATGAAAAACGGAACCTACAACTCGTCGACCGAGAAGGTCAGCTACAACGGCAAGGACTACCGCTTTCTCCTGATACGCGACGGCAGCGACGTGCTCTACGCCGACGCCACGGGGTGATACGCTGTCCGAGCTGTGGGAGTAGGCCCGGTCAAGATTCTCGCCTTCGCGCTCGAAGGGGTGCTCGCCGTCCTTGCGCTCATTCTCGCCCGCGCGGATCGTAGGCATCGCGCGCTCGGCGGATTCGCGCTCTTCGTCGCGGTGACCGAGTGGGCTCGTGCGGCGCTCATCGCCGCGCTCGTCGGCCACCCGCGCCCGTACCACGGGTTCGTTCGCGTGATCTTCCACGCCGACGAGCTGCTGTACTTCGGCTGGTACGCCGCGCTCGTCGCCGTCGTGCTCCACTACTTCGCGCGGGCGCGCGTGTGGCCTGTGTTCGTCGCGTGGCTGGGAATCTGGGTGTACTGCCTCGACTACCCGCGCGTCTCGCGGCAGACGCTCCTTGCCGTATACCGCGCGGCCACGGCGACTGCGGTGTTGGTGACGCTCGTCGCCATCGGCTTCGGCCTCGCCGCGCGCCGCGTCTCACGGCCGTCACTCGCACACCTCATCGTTGGCCTCTTCGTCAGCGCCGAGGTCGCGACGCTCGCCGCCGCCGTGGCACCCGACTTCTTCAACCACTGGCCTGCCATCCAATACGCCATGACCCTCACGCTTTCCTGCGCCGTCGCTGCGCACGTCTGGTGGCTCGTCCGCCGCCGCAGGACGGGGGACGCGACGCCATGATCCTCCAGTTCCTGCTCATGCACGCTGTTCTCACCGCCGTGGTCATCCTCGCGTGGGTCGCGTGGATGCGCGCGTCGCGAATGTCGCGCACGGGGGAGGTCGGTGCGACCACCCTCGCGGCGGTCGATGGCAGGACCCGTCACGACACGCTCCGCGCGACGGCGCACGACCTGCGCAACATTCTCAACGGCGCATCCACGTCCGTCGCCGCAGCGCAATCGGCCCTCCCCGCCGACGCGCGGCAACTGCTCACCACTGCGCGCGAGACGCTGCAATCGGCGCACGCCGTCATCGGGCGGTATCTCGCGCCGGTCGAACCGCAGGACCGGCCGACGCCGATGTCCGAGATCCTGCGTCTCACCATCGAGCTGCTCGATCCGTCGCGGCGCATGGTGTCGCTGCGCATCGCAGAAGACTTCGTCGTCGACGGCGCCACGTCGGCCCAGCGCATCGCGGTCAACCTGGTTTCCAACGCGCTCGCCGCGGTCGCCGATGTGAATACTTCACGCCCCTCCGATGGTCATGCCGCGCGTCGTCCCGCGATCGACGTCGAAATCACCGCCGACGGTTTCTCGATCTCCAATTCGGTGGGCGATGCCACGCGACTCGGCGGCGACATCTGGGAAGCCGGCGTGAGTCGCTCCGGCTCGACGGGGCAGGGGCTCACCATCGTGCTCGCCGCGTGCGAGACGCTTCACTGGGCCGCGTGGCACGAAGTGCACGACGACCGAGTCACGTTCTTCGTGTCACGGACTCCGCGGCTGCTGGACTGAGCGCGATTCGTCGCTCCCCCAAACCCCACACGCGCACGGTCGCGCCGCTTGCGCTCCATTCGAACGTCGCACCCGTCGCGCGGCCGAACACCGCGAGCAAGAACCGCAATCGCGAAACGCTGACTCCCACGTTCGCGGCAAGATCCCGCGACAGCCACTCTGTGCGCGCTTCGGACCACGGGGCTGTGTCACGGCGCATGGCAGTACCCTTGCGTCGCGAACGCTCCAACGTCAAGCGGACGGATCGTGGGTCGAGTCGTGCGGGTCGTCGGCCGCCGCGGGGCTGGGAACTCACGCTCGTTCCCACTCGGTAGGCCGCTGCGGCCTTTGCCAGCGTCGCTCATTCCGGTGCCGCCTTGCCGTGGGCTTCTAGCCCACGGTAGTGGCGAAAGCCCCCCCCCTCAATCGACCGGCCACTCCACGGCAGCATCGATGTTGGGCACGCTCGCCGCCTCCCGCTCCGACTCCACGAGCGCCACGGGCGCGTTCTTCTCCCGAGCCGCGACGGCTCGCCACCATGGATCGACGCGCTCGACGCGCGACGGTTCGACGGCGTCACCGAGCCGCGGCATCACGAGTTGCACGTCGCGTTGCGTCGCGAGTTTCACGAGTGTCTCGGGCGGATCGTCCCACGCGTGCATCGCGAGGTTGAACGTTCCCCAGTGCACCGGAAGAAACGCACCGCCGCCGAGCAGCGCCAGCGCTTCGAGCGCATTCTCGGGCCCGAGGTGAATGTCACCCCACGCGGCGTTGTAGGCGCCGACCTCCAGCATGACGAGATCGAGCGCTCCGAGGCGCTCGCGAATCTCCCGGTATTCCGGCGTGAGTCCCGTGTCGCCGCTGAAGAAGAACGCGTGCCTCGGCCCGCGAACGTGAAACGACGACCACGCGGTCTTGTTGCGATCGCCCACGCGTCGCCCGGAAAAGTGTTGCGACGGAGCCGCCGTGACGCGCACGCCGCCGCGTGCGAGGTCGACGGACTCCCACCAATCGAGTTCGACGATTCGTTCGGGCGCAACGCCCCACGCTTCCAAGTGTGCGCCGACGCCGAGCGATGTGATGAACGGCACGTCGAGTCCCAGCAGTTCGAGAATTGTCGGATGATCGAGATGATCATAGTGGTCGTGCGAAATGATCACCGCGTCGAGCGGGGGCAAGGCCGCGATCGGCGCCGGCACGGGGTGAAATCGCTTCGGTCCCGCCCACGACATCGGCGACGCGCGCTCGCCCCACACGGGATCGGTGAGCACACGAACTCCGTCGATCTCGACGAGCACCGTCGAATGCCCGAGCCACGTCGCACGCAGTCCGGTCTCGACGGGACGCGTCCAGGATTCGACGGGACTGACGACGGGCAGCGGCGCAGACGGCGTGCGCCGTTGTCCACCGAACAGGTACTCCCGCATCGTCGGCAGCGCCGTTCCCTTCTTGAGTCCCGGACCGACTCTCTTCGTGTTGCGAAATGTCACTCCGTCGAATCGCGGCGACGACTTCATGCGCTCGAGTCGGAGTCCGCTCGCGCGCCCACCAAACGCTGACATTCCCCGAGCGTAGGAAGCGCGCGCCCGACGCGCAAGCCGCGCGTGCTGCAGACGCCTCGCTCGCGCCTCGCTGGCCACGCTCCGGTACGATCCCGCTGCCGACTCGTTGTCTGCCTTCGCTCCGAACAACCAAAGTCTCCCACTCTCCCCGCCTCCCTGTTCAATCATCCGATTTCATTTCCGACCCCGTCGCGCTTCGTCTCACCGTCCGCACCCCGAACGCAATCACAGCCACGACGGCTCCCAGTCCGATCCACAGCGTCGTCGGCGCAGTTCGCGCCCAATCGAACAATCGTTGTCCGAAGAAACTCACGAGGAACAACGGCAGCACGTACCCTGCGAGGGACGCCCAGAAGTGTGTCCCGAAGCGAACCTTCGACACGCCGAAGAACGCGTGCAGCAGCGGAGGCATCCAGAAGATCAATCGCAGGACGAACACCGTCGCGAATCCGCGCCGGGCCACGGCATCGTCGTAGCGCTGGAATCGCAGCGGGATTCGCGTCGACACCCAGTCGCGCGCAACGAAGCGCGCAAACGAGAATCCCACGACGCTCGCCGCCATCGTGCCGGTCATCGACAGCCCGAACGCGACCGGCCACGACCAGATCAGCGGCGCGGCAAAGATGAACACGGTCCCGGGCACACCGAAGGGCTGCAGCACGGCATACGCGCCGACGAACGCCGCGTAGCCCCATGGACCGAGCTGCACGAGGGCCTGCCGCACGCGCGGCGGATCTGCGAACTGTCGGAAGACGCCCAATCGCTGCGCGATGATCAGCATCGTCACGACGAAGAGCAGAACGGAAATCTTCGCAATGCGAAACGACCGTGAGTTCACCCGCCCAGCGCGTCGGCCTGCGCTTCGGCCACCAACGACCACACCGTCTGTTGGAGGTTCGCAACGTCGGCGCGGAGCAAGTGCCGCATCGAGAGCATCGCGACGACGTGGCCTTGCGCATCGACCACCGGCAGATGTCGCACGTGTCGCTCGGTCATCAAGCGCAGCGCCGCCGTTCGATCGGTGTCCTGCGTGACGGTCGTGACGCTCGTCGTCATGACCTCGGCGATCTTCGTCGTCTCGGGGTCTCGCCGTTGGAGCACGACGCGCGTGACGACATCCCGTTCGGTGAACACGCCCACGAGGCGACCGCCATCGAGCACGACCATTGCTCCGACGTTGTGGTCGACCATCGAGTGAATGGCTTGCATCACCGTTGCGGTGCTGGCCACGGCGACGACCGGCTTGAGCGCGTGTACAGGTAGCGTGGTTTCCATGCGTGACCCTCCCGGCACAAGTTCCCTCGGTCCGCCCTCGACCGTCAAGCGCCCCGTGGATCGTCTATGATACACGGGTGCGCCTTCGAATGGCCCGATCGATCTTCGCGCTTGAAACGTTTGCGTTTCTGTCGTTCGCCGCCTGCGCGGCGAACATGCGCGCCGACGCGGCGCTGGATGCTCCGAGCGGTGACGGCGCGACGTGGCCGTGTCCCGTTCGTTGGGTCGCTACGGCCTCCGGTGGCTGCGCGCCCGCGGTGCTCGTCTGCGCAGACGGTGGCGGTGCGCTCGCTGGCGTGTGCGATGGCGTCGAGATCGCGCGATCGGTGGCGGTCGGCGAGCCCGATGCGGGCGGCGGATCGCTCTTTCGATTGCCGGACGGCGCCATCGGCGGTGCGTGGAGCGCGCCAGAGTCCGTCGCGCAGTCCCCTGCGGACGATTTCATGCCCGCCGCAGGAATCCCGGGGTGCGCAACCGGATGGACGCGCATCGCGGACGGCACATGCGATCCACGGTTGCCGGCGGACTGCGGCTCCGACGCGCGCGCGCTTCCCGGTGGCGCGTGCGCCCCGGGGCGCGCGAGCGATTGCGCGAGTGGCGAGTGGGTCGACGTAGCGAGCGAGAGCGGCTCTGCGCGCGTCGTGCGCGTTCGCGCGGGCGCCGACGACGCCTCGGCCGATGGGAGTGTCCTCAGGCCATTTGGCACGCTCGCCGCGGCCGCAGCGAGTGCTGGCGAAGACTCGTGGCTCCTTCTTTCCGCCGGAACGTACGTGAGCAGGCTTGCGCTCGCGACGGGCCTACATGTCGTGGGCGTGTGTGCGTCGCGGGTACGCATCGGTTCGACTACGGTGGCACCTGTCATCGAGGCGAGCGGCCCTCGCGCGGCGATCGACGTCCGCGGAGTGACCGTAGCGCCGCAGGGCAGCGGCATCGTCGTTCGCGGGGGCGCGCGCGGTTCGTTGCGCAACGTTCGCGTGACGGGCGCGAACGGGATCGGCGTGCAATGCACGGGAGTGGGTTCGACGCTCGACGTGCAGTTCACGCTCATCGACGCGACGCGCACGGGGACACCCGCGGCGCCGGTGCCGGGACTCGCGTGCGACGCGGGAGCCCACGTGACCGCGCGAGGCGTTGCGATCGTGGACAGTGCAACGTTCGGCGCGAGCGCGAGCGGTCGAGGCACGAGTCTGCAGTTGCGAGACAGTGTGGTCGCGACGACTCACGCTGCCACTGGCACGGACCCGTACACGGACGGACTCGCGGCGTTTGCCGGCGCCAACGTGCACGTCGATCGCTGCGTTTTCGACGCAAACGGGGAAGAAGCCGCGCTATCGCAGGACGACGGCACTTCCGTGACGCTCCAAGACTCGATCGTCCGCGGACCGGCCAGCGGAGCCACGGGCCCGTGGGGAGTTCGCGCGGAGTACCGTGGAAGCATGGTCGTGATCCGCACGCTGTTCGATCGACTGCATTGGCTTGCACTCGCAGCGGATGAGTCTGGCTCGATCACCGTGAGCGACACGGTCGTGCGCCGCGTCGTGCCGTGGGTGGGGGCATTGTCCATCGGTATGCAGGCCTCCCACTCCGGGCACATCGCCGGATCGCGGGTGCTTCTCGACGAGAATCAGAACGGCGGTGCGGTGATCAGCGACGCGGGGAGTCTGCTGGAACTCAGCGATTCCATCGTTCGCGGATCCGTGCCGCGCGGCGATGGGCATCAGGGGGTCGGCGTGCGGTTGAGTCCCGGCGGCCGCGCGACGCTGACGCGCGTGCGCATCGAGGGCAATTCCAATCAGGCCGTCCTCGCGACGGGTGTCGGGGCTGCGGCCGTGCTCGATCATACGCTCGTGATCGGCACCGTCGACGGTGGCTCGGGCGGTTCGGGGTACGGACTGATGGCTGCGATGGGCGCTTCGATCCGCGCGCGGCATTCGTCGATCGTTTCAAGCAACGCCGTCGGCGCGCTCGCGACGCTCGACGGGACGTTGGACCTGACCGATTGCCGGATCGCGCGCAGTCCGTGGGGCGTGGCCGCGGTGGACGCCGCGGAGATCGCGCTGCGACGCGTATTCATTCAGGACGCGCACCAGTCTGCGGTCGTTGCGCAGGGCGCGCGGGGCGTGGTGTCGATCGCGGACAGCGGTGTTCTGGGGCCGATGACGACGGCGATGGGCGAATTCGGTCGAGGCCTGCAGGCATCGACCGGCGGCCGAATCGCGGCGACTCGAGTCGCAGTTTCGAACGCAAGCCACTTCGGGGCGCTGGCGTTTCTCGAAGATTCGTCGCTCACGCTCGAGGACGTGATCGTCGTGGACACACAGCCGGCGGATCGCGGGTTCGGCGCAGGCGTCGGCGTGTACGGCGGGGCGCGTGCGACTCTCGAGCGCGTCGCAGTCCGCGGCGCGAGCGGCGCCGGCATCGCGTGCGTGCCGAACGTCGACGCACTCGGGCTTCGCGGGGGAGGGCGGATCGACGGTCGCGACGTGTTCGTGGCGAACGTGCGCACGAGCCAGCTCGAGTTTGATCTCGCCGGCAACCCGACGGGCAGATCGGTGGCGTACGGAATGCTCGTGGGCGCAATGAGTTCCATCGACGCGACGCGTGCCACGCTGACCGACGGAGGCTACGGGTTCTACGCCGTCGGAAGTCTCACGATTCGGTCGGGCCTCATCGCCCGACAGCTCGACGCGGCGGGTGCGTTCAGGGATTCGGCTGCGACACTGTTCGACGTCGTTCGTGTCGACAACGCAAGTGACGTCGTGCGCGAGACCTCCCTTCCGTCAGGAAGTTCACTTCCCGCGCCGACGTCGCTCTGCGCAACGTCGAGTTGCCCGTAGGGGACGCGCCCGCGCGGCGACGCCCCGGGCCTCGGCTACCGCGGAATCGCGCACTGCAGACGCGTGAAGTTCACTTGCCACCGGCCCTCGCGCTGATCGCGGTACAGCACACCGATGTCCCCCTCGGGGCCCAGCGTTGCGACGGGATAGACCGAATCGCGCGGGGCCATGGTCACGCGGGTTTCGGCCGTCAGCGGTGTCAGCTCCGGGGTCATCATGCGGGCGTAGATTTCGTAGCCGGGCCCCGTGCGGTCGTCGGCCCAGATCAGCATCAGTCGATCTCCGAGCGGAATGAGCGTTGGATACCGCGAGAATCCCCGATCGTTCGTCAATCGCAGCGGCGCCGCGATCTCGAGCCCGCCTGCGTCACGCGTCGCGCCCCAGATCTCGTGGTCGGGCGATGCGTCGGCCGCGTCGTGCCACGCAAGCACCCAACGATCCCGGTTCCATGTGAGCGCAGGTGCGACAACGCTTTCGCCCGGGCGGGTGATGCGCAGATCCGGGGACATGCGCTGCAGCTCGTTGGAGAGCACCGCAAACCAGATCCCGCGCGACGACGTGGGCTCATTCATCGGTCCGCCGCGACCATCGAGCCACACGAGGCCGAGGCCGTTGCGCGCGTTCGACACGATGATCGGCGCTTCGCTGTTGGAGGGGTCCCGCGTGATCCTCGCGTTGTCTTCGACCTGGCGCCCGTCGCGGGCCACGCGCTGCGCGTAGATCTCGTATCCGCCGGAGCCCAGCGTGTCCCGCTCGTCCTGCCACGCGAGAATGTACTCGGTGCCGGTCCACGTGATCGACGGATTGATCGAGAATCCCCGCGCGAACGTCACGCGTTGGTCGGGTGCGAGCCGTTCGCCGTAGGGTGTGAGTCGATTGAAGTAAATCTCGTAGTCACCGTCGCGACGGTCCTGCCATACGATGCCGAGTTCGGTTCCGTTCCACGCGACCGCGGCGCCGAACGCGTCGCTCGGCGTGAGCGTGATGCGAATCTGCGGCGGCGTGGAGATGCGCATGCCATTGCGATCGAGCGCGGAGAAGTACACGTGCGAAGTTCCTTCCGTGTAGCCCCAGTAGCTCGACAGGTAGCGCTCGCCCGCCCACGCGAGTCCGCCCGGTCCGGACGGAGCGGTCGACGGCTCGCTCACGCGAACATCGATGTTCGTGGGTGTGAATGTCGCGCGGTCGTCGATCACGCCGTTGCAGTCATCGTCGATGCCATTGCAGATCTCCGTGGCGCCAGGGTGCACGTTGCGATTCGTGTCGTCACAATCGTCGCCGCACGCGCCCGGTGCTCCCGGCCGGTACCCGTCGCGCGGCGCTCGGTAGCCATCGCCGTCCGCGTCGCGCGACAGCGCTGCGTGAACGCACGTGCGGGTCGCTTCGCTGCAGTCGTCGCCGGTGCACTCGTCACCGTCGATGCACACGACCGGCGCACCAGGAACACACCGTCCCTCGCGGCACGACTCGCGACCGGTACAGTACAGATGATCGTCACAGTCCTCGTCCGTGATGCAGTCGGGCACGGGCGGCGCCGCGTCCCACACGCGCGGTGCCGTCCGCGCGCCGCAGCCGAGCGTGAGAGTCATCGCGAACATCGCGCACATCGCGGCGATCGCAGCGCGCGCGCTCAGTCGCATGCGCCGAAGTCCGGCAGATCGGTCGGTTCGCACACCTGGCCGCGCAAACAAGACGGTTCGCCGCCGTCGATGCGACACAACCGCAGACATCGATTGCCCGAGCCCGTCACGAAACAGCCATGCCCCGGCTGACACTCGGTGCTTCCCATGCAGAACCCGTTCGCGGGCACGGCCCCGGCTGCGATGCAGCGCGCGCCGTAGACTTCGCGCCCGCACGGCCCATCGGGATACGTCACGCTCGCGTAGCAGCCCTCGCCCGCGGGGCAGCCCACGGTCGGACGAAACGGGTCACACTCGAACACGCGCATCGTCGACCGCGCATCGGGATTGCACGCGTCCTCGCGGTACGCGTCGTACGCGAGCGTGTCGCGATAGCTCACGTCGCGCGCGGCGTCGGCCACGTCCCGGTTGCCCGCGGCGTCCGCGCGACCATCGGTGGGCGCGCCGTCGGTGTTCTCGGGACCGACGCGGGCTGCGCACGCTGCGAGCACGGCGGCACACACGAGCACGGCGATTCGCGCGGGAGTCACACGGGGAAGGTAGCACAGGGGGCGGGTGGATGACGGCGGTGGGGCAGGGGACGAAGCTGGGGATGACCGCCGCCATTATTTGCCAAAGAATGGCGGTGATGTTCCCCGGGTCGCTCGAGCCGCCGTCGAAGGCTTCGCGCCCTCCCACTGTGCCTAGGCCGTCGCGCGCTCTTCGCGTTCCCAATCCGGGAACAGGATCACCGCCGGGTGGACGCGAAGAGCCCGCGCCAGCCGCTTCGCCCGCTCGACTCCCAGCGCGATGCGACCGCCCTCGATCCCGGAGATGATCGGCTGAGAGAGTCCCGCGCGCACGGCCAACTCGGATTGGGTCAACTCTTGTAGTTCCCGCGTCACGCGCACCGCCTCGCCGACGGTGAGGTGAGCGTACGATCGAGAAGGCTGAAAGCGTTCTTTCTTCATGGTCATCTCCTACGGTAGTCGTGCGGGGTGACGTCGAGGACGTACACTCGGACGGTCGCGGTCTCGACGCGGTAGATGAGACGGAACTGTACGTTGAGCCGCGACGATCGATGGCCCAGCCATTCGCCGTGCAACGCCTCGTCGTGAAAACCCTTGATCAATCGGAGTCCAGCCGGGCCAGAGACCTGAACGATGTTGCGCCAGACGTCGTACTTCTGGCGAATCTCCCGAGGCGCTTTCGCGAGCGTCTTCGCCGCGGACGAACTCTCGAACACCGCCCACATTCTGAATAGGATATATCTCTCGTTAGATATGTCAAGGATGACGTGCTCGACTTGTCACGGCCGGCACTGCACGGAACCTCGCGTCCGAGCGTCATTGTGCCGCGCAGGACGCCCGTCGCGTTCGCGCGCACGTGCAGTGTGTTGGAGGTTGAGTCGTCGCCGTCGATGAGCAGTCGTGCGTACGAATCGTCCCACTCCCCGAACACGTCGACGTCCCGCACGCACAACTCGCCACTCCGAAGTTCGAAGACCACTCGGGAGTGTCCAGTGCAGAGCGACGCGCTGCGGCCCAGCCTGGCGGCGACGTCCGAGCTTGTGGTCCACTCGAGTGCGTCGACCGGAGCGGGACCGCCGCACACGCGGGCGGTTGCCCGGACATGCATTGGCACCGACGTTGGACGGCCACCGGCGATGGGTAAGTTCGCAACTCTATTCCACGGCGCTCCACTGTACTCGGTCGTCGGCGCGCGCGGCTGCGTTCGGAGCACCCTCGGTGGACATTCCGGTCCCGATAATCTAGATAAACGGGAGTGAAGGTCCGTTTATCCTCCATTCGGCGATCCCTGCGGATCGACGTGACCGACCATCCCGCGGCGTTTCTGTGGGGGCCTCGCAAGGTTGGCAAGTCGACGCTGCTTCGACAACAGTTTCCGGACGCAGTGTTCTACGACCTTCTCGACACGGACCTCCGGCTCCGACTTCAGATCCGACCGGCATTCCTCCGCGAGGAGGTCCTTGCGAAATCGCCGACACTCGTCGTGCTCGACGAGATCCAGAAGGTGCCCGCCCTTCTCGACGAAGTTCACCTGCTCATCGAGCGGACGTCGACTCGATTCGTCCTCTGCGGTTCGAGTGCACGCAAGCTCAGGCGGGGCGCCGCCAATTTGCTCGGCGGGCGCGCGTGGCGTTTCGAACTGTTCCCGCTGACAACCGCCGAGATCGGTGTGCCCGTCGATGCCGCGCGTGCCCTGGACGTGCTGCACCGCGTGCTCTCGCACGGGACCATTCCGGCGCACTTCCTCGCGGAGCGACCCGAACGCGCATTGCGAGGCTACGTGCGCGACTACCTCACGGAGGAGATCCAGTCCGAAGCACTCGTCCGCAACGTCCCTGCGTTCGCGCGCTTTCTCGACGGCGTCGCAGCAACGCACGGTCGTTTGTTGAACTACTCGAACGTTGCGCGTGACTCCGGCGTTTCCGCGAAGACCGTGCGCGAGTACTATCAACTACTGGAGGACACGCTCCTCGGGCATCGACTTGCTCCGTGGCGGAAAACGCGCGCTCGCCGACTCATCGAGACTGAGAAGTTCTATCTGTTCGACGTCGGCGTCACGCGTGCACTGTGCGGCATGCGGCCTGTCGTGCCCGGGACCGATGAATATGGACGCGCGTTCGAACACTTTCTCGTGGAAGAAGTGCGAGCGTGGCTTTCGTATTCAGAAAGTGATCTCCCCATATCGTTCTGGCGGACGAGCACTGGACTCGAAGTGGATCTGATCATTGGCGACCTCGACCTCGCCGTGGAATTCAAGGCTCGCGCGGGCGTGGACGGCCGGGACGCGCGTGGGCTGCGCGCACTCCGCGAAGAACACCGCGTGCGCCGCGCGGTGATCGTCAGTCTCGATTCCGCGCGACGGCAGTTGGACGGCGGAATCGAGGTCTGGCCGTGGCAGCTGTTCTGCCGTGCACTCTGGGACGGCAAGCTGATGTGAGCGAGCAAGCGTGCGCCGCGCTACCACACGACGTCGACGCCGCCGAACGCGCGAATCGCTGTGTCCTTTGTCACGAGCTTGGCCGACTCGAGGATGGCAGTCGCGACGATGACCCGGTCGCCCGGATCTCCGTGAAAGTGTGCACCGAGCCCGTGGGCCTTCACAGCCACGGCCGGGGTCAGCGGCAAGAGACGCACCCGCGGCAGCGAGAGCGCCGCCTCCATCCACTCGAGCGGACCCGTGTCGAGCGAGACACGCCCCTTCGCCACGAGCATCGAAACCTCGAGACAGCTCATCGCCGACACTCCGATGACACGTGAGTCCCGAATCGCGCGTGCCGCCGCTCGGCCCAAGTTCGATATCTCCCCCGCCCACCAAAGCCAAGCGTGCGTATCGAGAACGATCATGCGTCCGGCTCCCAGCCTCCCAGAATCGGCCCGACGATGTCGCCGTGAACATGTACGGTCCCGCGCAACGACACGCGCCGCGCGTCATCGACGCGTACGACCTTTGCAACGGGACGTCCGCGTTTGGTGACGATGATCGTGTCGCCGGTCTTCTGCACTCGATCCAGGAGTCGCAGACAGTGCGTCTTGAACTCACCGGCCGGCACGACCGTGCGCGAAACCTTCATGGTCGGAACGATACGACCATGACGACCCGACGTCAATCTCACCCTCGATCTCGCCCACGCCGCAACCCCACCGGGTGCGCTCGACATGGACCGCACCGCGTTGCCCGTTCCGAACCCAACCCACCTTCCCGTCTTCCCATCTTCCTGTGAATTCCAAACTCTCACACACCGCGCAACCGCGCGACGACGCGCTCGGCGAGGTACTCATACTGCGCGAGCGAGTTGTACAGTTGCGACGAGACCCGCAATAGTCGCTTCGGCGGCGCGGGCCACGGGATCACGGGCACTTCGATCCCGTCTTCGACAAACAGCGTGTCTTGGAGCGGGTCGAGGAGAAATGGCGATGTCGGTGAATCCGGCGATCCATCGGGGAGCGGCACCGCGGCAATCGCACCCACCATGTTGTCGGGACACGAGGGCGACTCTCGCAATGCGGCACACAACACGCTGCGTGCGGCGAGTGCACCCGCGCGATTGCGTTCCATCACCTCGTGCAGTCCACCGGGTAGGACCGAGGAGAGAAAGTCGATCGCGGCGGGGATGCACAACCATGCAGTGGGGTCGTCGGTGCCCATCCAGTCGAACTCGAGACGAAAACGCCTGCGTCCCGAAAGCGGTGCATTGGCTCCGTGGCTGATGACGGTCGGGCGAATGGCATCCTGACGATCGCGGCGGACGTACAGGAACGCGGCGCCCTTCGGCGCACAGAGCCACTTGTGGCAATTGCCGGTGTAGTACGCGGCACCGATGGCGCGGAGATCGAGCGGGAGCATGCCGGGCGCGTGTGCGCCATCGACCACCGTGTCGACGCCGCGCTGCGCGAGCGCGCGGACGATGTCGGCAATCGGGAAGACGAGTGCGGTCTGGCTCGTCACATGATCGACGAGTGCGATGCGCGTGCGGGGTGTCACGAGCCCGAGGATTGCGTCGGTGACATCGGAGGCGCGTGCGATGGGGTAGGGCACGCGCGCCACGACGACGGTGGCACCGTGCGATTGCGCAACGTAGTCGAGCGTGTTGCGGCAGGCGTTGTATTCGTGGTCGGTGCAGAGCAACTCGTCGCCGGGCGCGAAGCGCAGCGAACGCAGCACCGAATTGACACCCGTCGTGGCGTTGGGCACGAGCGCGAGGTCGTCGGCGTCGCAGTGGAGCAGTGCACCGAGCGAAGTGCGTGTCGTCGCGAGAAGACCGTCGAGCTCGCGCACGAAAAAGCGGACCGGCTCGCGCTCCATCTGCCGGCGAAAGTCCATTTGCGCGTCGAGCACGACCGACGGCGTCGCACCGAACGACCCATGGTTCAGGAACACGGTTTCGGGTTCGAGCGACCAATGGACCGCAAGGGCCGACTGGGGAGGGCGATGTGCCATGCGCCCACGATAGCGTCGTTGCCTCCCGACGCGAAACGGGCTTTCATCCGGCGTGGTCGTAACTCGCTTCGTGCCGTCGGCCGGTCTCATTGCGCTCGCGCTGTTGTCCGGCGATTGCCGGTCGACCGAGTCACCCGGCTGCCTCGGCTCGACGGATCCCGCGTGCGTCGTCCCGCGCGTGTGCCCATCGTTGTCGTACACGTGTTCCGCCGGATTCATCCGGGCTCGCCGACTGACCGCCGGCGACGTCGAGCGAGCGCCGGGGCTCGACGCGCAGGCGGCTGTGGGCGACTACGTCCTCGAGAACGACCAGCTTCGCGCAGTCTTCGACGCCATCGAATCGCCGCATCATCTTGCCCCGAGCGGCGGCACGCTGATCGACCTGTCGACGCGCACGGGCGGCGACCATTTGAACCAGATTTACCAGGTGACGGGCATTTTGCCTCGCGACACCGTGCGGTACGAGCGCGCGGATCTCGTCGTCGACCCCGATCGCGTGGCGCTCGTGGTGCGAGGTCACCTCGACGGTGACACACGCGTCGAAGTCGTCACGACGTACGAACTGCGCCCGTGCGACCAGGGCATTCGGATGCGCACGGAACTCTACAACGGTGGCCGGACCGTGTGGGCTTCGTTTCTCGCCGACGGGTATTTCTGGGGCGATCGCAGCATGACGCCGTTCACGCCGGCGCGCGGTCAGGGCTATCGGCGTGAACCTGCGTTGAATCTGCTCGATCTCGATGCGACCTGGTCGCGCGTCCCGTGGTTTGCCGCGAGCGCGCACGCCGCCCCGCATGTCTCGTATGCGACCGTCGGATGCGCCCGCGCGCTGATCGAAGGCATTCACGATCCGACGATCTCGGCGGTCGGCATTCCGCGCGCGCAGGTGCAGCCGGGCGACGGACTGGTATTTGAACGCATCGTCGTCGTTGGCGACGGTCCCGGCTTCGGTGCCGCGGAAGTACGTGCGGCGCGGGCCCACTCGAGAATGCACGCGTCCGAGTACGCGTGGGTCCGGGGGCGAACGGTGTATCCGGGCGGATCGCCGATCGGTGGCGACGAGCGCCGCGCGTCGCTGATGTTCTACGAGCCGGGCGAGGGCGGCACGGACGACGCAGCGGCCATCGTGCCGTGGGCGGACATCGTCGCGGAGCCCGACGGGACGTTCGTCGTCGCGCTCCCAGCGCAGCGCACGTATCGCGTGCAGGCGTACCGATTGGGCCGCGCTGTCGGCACCCCGCGGACGTTTTCCGTGGGGGCAGCAAACGCCGAGACTCCTGTGCTCGATCTCGGGAACATCGCAGTGCCGGTCGCGGCGCAACTCAGTGTTCAGATCAGCGAGGCGAGCAGTCTGCAGCCCTTGATCGGCGAGATCGTCGTGATCCCCTCGGGAACGACCCGGCCCACGGACGTGCAGGGAACGACCCACGGGTATTTCGAGGCGTGTGCGCCGTACCTTGGACCCCCCGATGGCGCTTCGCCGGCGTGCAATCGCGCGATCGTGCGCGGGAGCATCGATGGGATCGCGATCGCGCCGGGAACCTACGATGTCTACGCCACGGCCGGTCCGCGATACTCGCTCTCCCGACAGACGGTCACGCTCGCGGAGGGCACCGGTTCGAGCATCCGATTCTCGTTGCGAGCGATTCCGAATCTCGACCCCCCCGGCTCGGTCGATGGCGATTTCCACGTCCACGGCGGACGAAGCTTCGACTCCGCGTTTCCTGACGACGATCGCGTGATGTCGTTCATTGCATCGGGAGTCGACGTGATCATCGCGACGGACCACGACGCGTGTTCGTCGTATCGGGAGTCCGTGGATCGGCTCGGCGTCGGCGACCGCGTGATCGTGATTCCGGGCGTCGAAATGACGCCGCTGATTCCGTACTTCCAGCGCCCCGGTTCGAGCGTTCCTCGTGTGATTGGCCACTTCAACTTCTGGCCCATCCCGTACGACATCACGCAGCCCCGCAACGGCGCGCCGTGGGACGAGCTGATGCAGCCCGGTGAGCTGTTCGATCGGATGCGGCCGATGGTCGGCGCCGCGGGCGTGATTCAACTCAATCACCCGACGGCGAGTTCCAAGGTCGGCCGGGACGAAGGCTATCTCCGGGCGATTCGCTACGACCCGAGAGTGGCACTTCCTGGTCGCGACGACGGGACCGGCGCCGGAATGCTGTATCGACGGCCCGGCGGCCCGAGTGGACACACCAATCTAGACTTCGACACACAAGAAGTGCTCAACGGTGCTGGCGTCGTGCACAATCTGCAGTATCGCGACGTCTGGCACCAGTTCCTGAATCAAGGACTGATCCGGGCGGGTACGGCCAACAGTGACAGTCATTCGCTGAACACCGAAGTGCTCGGGTACCCACGCAACGTCGTTCTCGGCTCGTTCGACCTTCCGCGACTCGACCACGACGCCTTCAACCGCGCCGTACGCGAAGGACACATGGTGGGGACCAACGGTCCATTCATCGACGCGCGCATCACGGGCACGGGGGGACTCAGTCTGATTCCGGGTGTCGCTGTGCAGCCACTGCCCGCCGGCGCACGACTCGAGATCGTCGTACGTGCGGCGCCGTGGATCCCGGTCACGGAGATTCGTGTCATTGTGAATGGCCGCGTCGCCCGCACGATTGCGCGCGCCGACATTCGATTCCCTACGGTCCCGATCGACTCGATCGACGGTGTCGAGCGATGGACGGGTGGATTCATGCTGTCCGACCTGCTGATGGGCCGGGACGGATGGATCGTCGTCGAAGCCGGCGTGCCGTTGCCTGCCAGCCGCGACCTGCGATGCGACGCCGACGACCCGATGCACACCGACATGGCCGACGGCCTCATTGATTGCGTCGATGGCAATGGCGATGGCCTGGTCAACGAGACTGCCATGGTTCGTGGCGCCCAGGACGACCCACGATATCTCATCGACCTTGTCGCCCCGGGGACGTTGCCAATGGCGTTCACGAATCCCTTTGTCCTCGACGTCGACGGCAACGGCTGGACGCCGCCCGGGGTGACGCGATGAGGTCGGAGGCGTCGGGTGGGGGCACTGCGTCGGGCGGGGGCCTGGTATGCGCCCTCGCTCTAGCGCTCATTACGCTGTTGCCGACCGCTGCCCATGCCGGTCGATGCCATCGCGCTGGCGTGGCGCTTCGCGCGCCCATTGGCCTCAATCTCGATCCCGCGGACTTCGGCGCGGCCATGAGTCCGTGTGTGCAATCCGTGTTCGCGTTGGGCGTGCGTGGTGCGCTGGGGATCGGCTCCCCTGCCTTTTACGGCATCATCGGGGGCGAAGGGACGGTGACCGTCGGAGTTGTCCCGGCGGACAATTGGCAGATCACCGCCTCGTGGACGGCCGTGCAGTTCTCGTTCGTGCAGAACGTTTCTGTCGTCGTCGCGCAACCGAGCATCGGTGCGATGACGCTCGCAGTTCAGCGTGTGGCATTTCACACCGATCGCTGGCAGCTCACACCGTATGTCCGAGGACTGCTGCCAACGGCGAGCAATTGGCACTTCGCGGTGCCGTGGGGCGTGGAGGGCGGCGTGTCCCTCTTGTGGGCACCGGATCCGCGCGTGTCGCTCTTCGCGCACGTGGCACTTCCCGTGTCGAACGTCTCGATCGACCAGCGTCGACAGTTGACCTTCACGCCGCGAATCGGAGTCGACGCTGCTTTCTTCTTGTCCAACTGGCTCGAGCCGTCCATTGGCATCGAGGCTCGGTTCACGACGGACACCGACGGCGCACTTCAGTACATCGCGCCGCGCGCCGCGCTGCGAGTCCACTTCGGCGGCGGCGTCACCCTCCAGCTCGCCGGCATGCTTCCGCTCGCGGGAATCGAGCGCACGAATGCTCGCGTCGCGCTGACGTTCGGCTCTGCCTGGTAATTCCGTTTCGCCGCGGCGGCGACGGGCGTACGATCGGTGTGTGGCATCGTCGTTTCGCTCTCCCGACAATCTTGCGCCCGAGGCACCGCGCCAGGTGACGCGCGGCATGGCGGCGAGCGCAGACTCGTGGGGACGGTTTCTGCGCTTGTTCGGCGCGATCTGGGCGGGCGTCGGATCAGGACTCGCGATCGTGTTCGGCATCGTCGCGTCGTCCATCGGATCCGCGTTCTTCATGCACGCGGCGTTCGGAGGCGCGTTCGCGATCGTCGGCAGCCTGCTCTACGGAATCGGGCGCCTACAGCGCGCGGGCGCGCTCGACGTATTTCGCAACGGGACGGAGGCGGCGGGTGAGGTGATTTCGCTCGGCGTGGATCGGCGAATTCGGGTCAACAACCGCAGTCCGTTCCGAGTCGGCTACTCGTACCGCGATCCTTCGGGACGTCGCATCGAGTCGAGTGTCACATCGTGGGACGCTCCGCAGGTCCTCGTCGGCGAGAGGGTGATCGTCCTCGTCGATCCGAAGCGACCCACGCGAAGTGTGATGTGGACCGGCGAGAGGAAGGCGACGGATCGTGTGGTCTCCGAGGAATCTGCGCGAGCCGATGATGGCGTTCGGGTCCAAGGGACGCTCGCGACGCCAGCGAGTCTCGTGGGCGGGTCTACGGAGGAATCCGGGACCGAATCCCTGGGCGCAAGCCGTGGTCGGAACTCGTTGGCATAGAACACCATGGGTTCCACTCACGCTCGCTTCCTCGTTTTGCTCTCGACGGCGCTCTTCGTCTCGATCGCGCGCGCACAGCAGTCGCCCGCGCAGTTGTCGGGTCCCGCCTCCGGTCCTGCGATCCCGCCCGTCGTCGCCACGGTGCCCCCTTCGCTTCCCGTGGCTGGCACCCGCGGGCTGCAATACACGGAGCTGCAAGGCTGCAACGCCGATCCGCTGCTCGCGCAACTCGAAGCGCACTGCCATTTCCTTCCCGTCGCGCGCGCGCGCGGCACCGGCGCGAATCCCGCGGACGCACGGCTCGCGGCGGACGGCGACGCGTGCACGATCTGGAACTCCGGAGGCTTCGCGCCGCAGGCGATCGAAGTGTCATTCGCGGCGCCGCAGTCCGTGCATGGCGTGATGGTCGTTCCCGAGATGACTCCCGCGGTGGGCAATGTCGAGGGTGTGATCGAACGCGTCGGAGGCGACGGCATCGCGCGGCCGGTGCGCGCCATTCGAGCAGGGCTCGCGACTCGTCGGGTCTACGTGTTCCTGTTGGAGCATCCCGTGACGACGCGCACGATCCGACTGCGAACCGTCGGGTCGCCGTCGTGGGTGGCGTGGCGCGAAGTCCGGCCGTTCGCCTGCGCCGAAGTCCCTCAGACTGCGCCTCCCGTGCCGCCCGTCGTGCCACTGCCAGCGTCGAGCTTCTCCGTAGTCCCCGGTCGCGGGGCGTGTGTTCGCAATGCCGACTGCGCGCCGGACGTCTGTTGCGGTCCGCGCACGTGTTCCGACCGTGCACACGCGCCCCGCTGCGGGGGCGTCGGATGCCCGGCCGTGGTCAGTCCGTTCGACACGCCGGGCGCAGGCTGTTTCTGCAACGCGGGACGCTGTGCGTCCCGGGTGTTGCCACGGTGGATGCCGGGCACGCGGGCGCCCGGACGTGGAGTACCATGACGACGAGAGTGCTCGCGTTTCTAGCCTTCATCGCGCTGTTTTGCGCGTGCGCCACGGACGACTTGTCGGGCGTGGACGCGCGAGTTCGAGATGGCGCCAGCGACGTTGGAGCGATGCCGAGCGACGCGACGGCCGACGGCACGGCGACGGATGCCGCGGCGATCGATGCTGCGCCAGGCGACAGCGCGTGCGCGGTCATCGAGGGACGTGCCGAGATCGTGCGCCGACCGCTCGATGTGATCGTCGTCGTGGACAGCTCGAGCTCCTTCAACCGCCCGCGGAGTACGATTTCGGGAATCTTGGTGCCTTCGCTGATCGCCGAGCTGGAACGGGAACGCGTCGACTACCGAGTGATCGTCGTCGGCGGTGCGATCACGGCTCCGCCACCGACCGTGCCCCCACGCTACTTCTACGTCTCCGCCAGCATCGGCTCGGGAGGGCTCCTCGCGGCGCTGCCAGGCTATCTCCGGCTCGCGATTCCGAATCTGCGTGAAGACTCGCTGAAGGCGGTGATCGATTTCAGCGATGGACTGTCCGGCATCGGCGTTCGTGCGTCGTTCTTCATGGGCATGATGGCTCCCGACCTGGTGCGATATTTCGGGGACACCATGAGCCGCCGGTACATCATGCACACCGTCGCGGGTCTCGCGAACAACACGCCGTCCACGATGCCATGGCAGCCCACGGATCCCGTCGTGAACATGCAGTGTGCTGGCTTTTCCGCAGTTCCCTGTCAGGAACTCCAACAGATCAGCATCACGACCGGCGGATACCGATTCCCGCTCTGCAATTTCATGGAGTACGGCCCTTTCTTCAACGCCGTGGCGCTTCAGGCGATCTCGGGCGTGCGACTCGCATGCGAGTTCGGTCAACCGACGACGACGGACGGACGGATGCCCGACATCATGTATGCTGTTCTTACGGTGCGCGACGGAATGGGCATGACTCGGACGTATCATCCTGTCGCGAATGCCGCGGCGTGCGGAGAGGGGTTTTATCTGATGCCGGGCACGGCGGGCATGCCCGGTCGCGTCGTCCTGTGTCCGACGACGTGCGGTACCGTGCAGATGGACGAGCGTGCCACGGCAAGTTTCGCGTTCGAGTGCCCGCCGGCGTGAGTGGAGAAGTCGACTTGGACATCGCACGCGTCGTCACACGCAGTCGAATCGCGTCGGACTTTCGGGCACTCGCACTCGCGAAGGCATGGATGGAAACGCACTTGGGGAGACGAAAGCGTCAGCCGCCGTCGGACGGAGGCGGTGCGCCGTAGCGGAAGCCCGGGTTGCCGGAATCCTCGGGCGGCGGTGGCAATCCATACAGGGTCATCGCGCCGCCGTCATCGATCGGCGGACCAACGTCGACGGGAACTACGGTGTCCGTCGGCGGGCTTGTGTCCGCCGGCGTGACGGTGTCTCGCACGACCGTATCCGCGCCGCCATCGCCGGACGGCTCGACCGCGCCCGCGCAACCGACCACTGCGATGGCCGACGCAAACGCAAACGTCTTGCCGCGACCGAGGCGCTGCGTCGTTCCCACGCGCGGTGAAGGCAGCGCCTCGCGGGTGAACGCCGCGCTGCAGAATGGGCACGAGGGTTCCGCGACGCGGACATGTCGGCTGCATCGGGGACAAGGGACCAAAGGCGAACGCATGGAGATCCTCCGTGTGCCAAGGTGCGCCGCGCGGAGACGCGGAAGACCCTCGCGCCGCCATCACTGCAAATCGCGGGCCGTCTGTTGAACGTTTGGTGCTCGCCGATCGAGGCTTGATCGCGGCTCCCAGGCTTGATCCCGGGCACGCCGCCGTGGGATCATCGGTCCGTATACTTTCCTGGGAGGATCGCCAACATGGATGCTTTGACTCGTGAGCGGGTGGCCGCGATCATCTTTTGTTTCGCCGCGGGCTGCGGCGGTCCGACAGGGCCGCAGGACGGATCGACTGCGGATGGCGGCGATGTCGCGGTCGGCGCGGAGGTGCCCGACACCGGTGGTGGCCTGGACGCGATCGCGACGGACACGGCCGGCATGGACGTCATCGCGACGGACACTGCGGGGATGGACATCGTTGGCCCGACGGACGGGTCGATGATGGAAGCGGGTGCCCTCGACGGATCGATCCCGGATGTGATGGCGCCCGACGGTGGCGCGATGTGCGGGAACAGTCGACTGGACATGGGCGAGCAATGCGACACCGGCGCAATGCGTAGCGACAGTGTCCCGGGCGCGTGCCGAACGAACTGTCAAGACGCATCGTGCGGCGATCGCGTCGTCGACTACCCGCGGGAAGAATGCGACGACGGCAATACCGCCGCTGGCGACGGATGTTCCGCGACGTGCCAGCGCGAGCGGCCTCCGACGTGCGGCGACGGAAGACTGGATCTCGCGGCCGGCGAGCAATGCGACGACAACAACACGATCGCAGGCGACGGGTGCAGTCCAACGTGTCGCTTCGAGCCCGTCGGCGGTGCCGCTTGCGGTAACTCGATGCGCACGGGTCGGGAAGTCTGCGACGACGGCAACACGAACAACGGCGACAACTGCAATCCAACCTGCAATCTCACCAACACGACTTCGCGGTTTGCGGGCAACGGAACCGCCGGGTTCATGGACGGACCGGTCGCAACTGCGATGTTCCAAGGCACGCTCGCGCTCGCGACGGACGCAACGTTTCTCTGGATCGGGGACACAGGCAATCGCCGGTTACGCCGGATTGATCTGACCGCTGCGATGCCAACGGTCACGACGCTTGCGGGCAACGGCACGATGGGAATGGTCGACAACCCGAATGGACTGATGGCTTCGTTTGGTGCATTCGAGTCGATTGCGACTGACGGTCGCAGCCTGTGGGTGGGCGACAGCGTGTCGCGTCGCATTCGAGTGGTGTCGGCGACTGCACCGCACGCCGTGACGACCCTGTCCGGCACGGGCACGATGGGATGCGTCGACGGGCCATCCACGATGGCGCAGTACAACGACATTCGGGGACTGACGTACTACGGCGGTTTTCTGTACTACGTGGATGCCGCGTGCTTCACGCTACGTCGCATCGACCCAAACACCGGGACGGTCGTCACGCTCGCGGGTGCAAACGGCATGCCGGCTCGCGTCGACGGATACGGCATCGCGGCGCGGTTCATCAGTCCGAGATACATCGCGTCGGACAATTCCGGGATGCTCTACATCTCCGACACGAATGGCAATCAGATCCGCGCCTACAATACCGTGAGTGGACTCGTGAGTACCGTCGCGGGCTCCGGAACTGTCGGATACGTCGATGCGATCGGCACGGCCGCACAGATCCACCGACCCCGCGGGATGACGTCCGACGGAACGAGTCTGTATTTCAACGAGTTCAACCAACACACGGTGCGTCAGGTCGTTCTCGCGACGCGCAGCGTGACGACGATGGTCGGAATGCACTGCGGCGGTGCGGCGACGTGCGCTGGCGGACTCGTCGAGGGCGTCGGGACCGCGGCGCGGCTGAACGGTCCGTGGAGCATCGCGTTCCACTATCCGAGCAATTCGCTCTTCGTGAACGACTCGGGCAATTTCCTGATCCGTCGCATACGATAATCCCCGGTGGCCAGATTTTGGCCTTGGAAGCTACGTCCCGTCTCCCTCCGGCACACCGAGCGGCGCGAGTCGCGGCACGAGCCACCGCGGGATCGCATCGACGATGGCGCCGCATGCGACCGACGCCCTGAGCAGGCCGTAGTGAGCACGTTGTTCCCAATCACTTCGCCGCGCCTCCCGCGCGAGCAATTCGCGGCCGACGGGTCCGCCCAGTCGCGATTCGACGCCTTCGATCATCGCGACGCACTCGGGCCAGATCGCGCGTCGATCCGCGGACGACGCATCGCGCAGGATCCACGCGGCGGCGTCGGCACCGAACGCCCAGTGGCGAGATTCGTCCCGCAGTAGTTCCGTGAGAGCCCAGCGGACGAGCGGTTCACCGGCGTGGGCGAGCACGCACGCGAACGACGCTTCGGACAGCGTCTCTCCGACGACAAAGCCTACGACGAGCAGACGCGCGAGTGCATCGCCCCGCGCGCCGGGCGATGACGCGGAGGCTGGAGGCTTCCACGCGCACTCGGCGTGAACGTCCCGACCCATCGCGCGCAGCACGTGTTCGCAGACACCCACATGACGAACCTCGTCCTCGATGACGCGCCCGGCGACACCGAGCAGTTCGGGCGGCGCACCGAGAATCGCGAGATCACTCGCCGCACGGGCCGCCATCGCCACCGACGCTCGCTCCGTTCCCAGGAGCATCGAAAACTGATGCGCAACCCCCGCGAGCATCTCCGGGTCGTGGCGCCTTGCGTCGAACGCGGGCGCGGACTCACGCGGACACCACGCGTCCGACGGGTAACGAACCACGATGTCAGTCGCTCGATCCATCGCGCGGGCCCGAAGCGTCTGTCGCGCTGTCGCCGGCGGCGTCCGAGTCGTCCGACGTGGCGCCGTCGACAACGTCGGGTGGTGGCGGACTGTCGAATACGTTGATGGTGTCGGGAGTAATGATCGGGGCGTCTCCGACGGAGTCCGAGATATCGGTCGGAAATCGGGAGTCGAAGACGTTGACGGCATCGATGCCGACGAGTCCGGTGTCGGGCACGTCCGGGGCCGGGACGAAGTTCGCGGCGCATGCGGTGCTCGTCGCGACGGTTGCGAGTCCGAGCGAGGCGAGCATCGAGCGAGTCGTACGCGGCCGGTCGGGCGCTTTCATCGACCCAGTGTGCCGAATCTCGCGATTGCGCGCAACGCATGGGCCGCGCAAGCGAGTATCATCGAGCGACCGTGACGACGACCCCAGCGCAGATGCTTCGAACGACCGTCCGGAGATCGATCCGTCTGCCGGGGGTCGTGGTGCTCGGCGCATTCGTCATCGCACTGCACGTCCCGCGTCTCGCGCCGGCGGACCCCCCCTCACCCGCGGCGGTCTCGGCGCCCCCACACGGCGCCCTTGTGACCAATGCACTCGGTTTCACGGCGTTCGCGATCGCCGAGACGCACGCAGACGCGGGGGCATCGCATCGACTTACGCTCTCACGGCGCGGCGCTCCGTGCGTGTTCGTTCTGGATCTCTATCGCGAGCGGCACACGTCCCAGGTGCGATTCGTCCATTTCGGCGGGGCCGCCGCGACCGCGTGCACGGGTGGGCATGATCGCGTGCGCGGTCGAATTCGTTTCGACCGTCCCGACGCTCCCGGCGAAATCACTCTCACTGGATCGGCGGCGACGGTCACCCTCTTGATCGAGCCACGACCCGCTCGATAGTCCCGCCCGATCGCGCGTACACTTGCCGCTCGCGGCGTCCGCCGACGCTGCTCCCTTACGTGCGTCATGCCATCCCCTCAACTCTTCCGCCGCATCGCGAACGCAACGGTCGCACTCGCGGCATTCGGTTGTGGCACTCCGGGTTCGATGCCCGATGCGCGCGGCGACGGTGCAGGCGACGGTGCGACGGTTGCACGATGGAACTGTCCGCGCGACTGGGTTGCTCTCGCACAAGGCGGCTGCGGTCCGGCCCACCGGGCATGTGCGAACGGCCAGGCTGCAGCCGGCGCTTGCGACACGGTGCCGTGGAACCGCGCGCACGATGTCGCAACCGATGGTGGCGCGATTGCCGCGATGTACGCAGCGCCCGACGGCGGAGTGGGCGGTCGATGGGCAGAATCCCCCGGCGGCGCGATCGTCCCGGCTCGTGACGGGTCGCCGATCGCGGGCCCGCCGAGCTGCCCGCCCGGCTGGACGACGGGGCCCATGAACGCCTGCACCTCGCGCGTCGGCACGACGACGTGCGGCGCGGGCGCGGTCCCACTGCCGGACGGAACGTGCACCGCGACGGCCGACTCCGACTGTCCAACCACGGAGTACGCCGACGTGGGTGCAGAGGCCGTGGGTGCGGTCGTCGTGCACGCACGCGAAGGCGCGGATCCTGCGATGGCTGATGGCTCCATCGCGCGGCCCTATGCCACCATCACGGCGGCACTCGGCGGTGCCGGTGTCAACGGCTGGGTGCTGGTGGCCGCGGGGACGTACCCCGAGGCGGTGGCGTTCACGTCGTCCGCGCACGTGGTCGGTGTGTGCGCAGCGCGGGTTCGAGTGACGGGCGCGACGGGCGCGACCGCGGTCACCGTCGGCCGCGCGGGAATCACGGTGGATCTGCGCGGCGTGCGGATCGTTTCGGGCGATGTCGCGCTCGTCGTCCTTGCCGGCGCAACGGCGACGCTGCGCCGCGTCGGGGTGGAGGGCGCGGTCGGTCAAGGCATCGTGTCGTTTGGCGCCAGTGCCGTGCTTACGCTCGAAGACGTAGCGATCGAGCGCACCGCGGAGTTGGGCGCTGCGATGGGACAGGCCGCGCTGTACGTCGCGAATCGAGGGCGGCTCACCGCGCGGTGCCTGGCGGTGCGCCGGAGCGCGCGAGACGCTGTCGTCGTAGAGGGTGGCGCGTCGGCAACGATCGACGACTCCGCGATCACGCAGACGTTGGGACCGGTCACTCTCTCGCAATACGGACTCCGGGTCGGTGTCAACAGCACAGTCACGCTCAATCGTGTGGTCATCGTCGAGAGCGAGGGATTCGCGGTGTCGACGAGTGGCAGCGGCAGCGTGCGCGCGACGGACCTCATTCTCCGCGATACGCGCCTTGCGAACAGCGCATCGTTCTGCATGGTGATCTACGCCCCCGCGTTTGGCAGCTTTCGAGGCACGCGCGTGACGATTGATGGCTTTCCGGAGCGTGGCGCCATGGCGACCGGAACGAACGCAACGGTCGAGTTGACCGACAGCGTCGTTCGCGGCGGACGAAGCGTATCGCGAACGGCATTCACACAAGGCGTGACGGCGTATGACGGCGGGCGCGTCGTGTTGACTCGCTCGATCGTCGAGGATACCGACGGCTACGGCGTCATCACGCACGGCGCCCGAGCACACGCCGAGCTGACAGACGTCATCGTTCGGGACATTCATCTCGACATGCGCCCTGCGAATGGACTCGGACTCTCCGCGCAATCCAACGCCACGATCAACGCGACGCGATGTGTGATCGAACGCTGCGCCAATCACGCGCTCACGTCGCTCAGCGGCGGGTCCTCTCTCGTACTCGCCGACTCTGTCGTGCGCGATTCGAACGGGATGGGCGCGTACGTGTCGGCCGGCTCACGTCTGTCCATCTTGCGATCGAGACTCGTGAGCAATCGGTTCGCGGGTGTGGCGTCGAATGGAATTGGCTCGGCCATGACGGTGACCGACAGCGTCATCGAGAACACGCGCGCGCCCGACGGCCGTGTGACTGGCTACGGCGCCAACGCGAACGCCGCAGGGCACGTGACGCTCGAGCGCACTGCCGTCGTCGCCAATCACACGAGCGGTGTCGTCGCGACCGGCGCCAATGCCATCGCGGATCTCCGCCACGTCTGGATCGCGGACACGCAGGCGAACATGGTGACGCCCGGCATATTGTCGGGAGGTCGCGGAATCGAGGCTTCGGCGGGCGGACGGGTCTCCGCGGAGCAAGTACTCTTGTCCGGCAACCGCGAGGCGGGCGTCACGTCGTTCGGCGCGGGGAGCAGCGTGGATCTGTCCGACGGTTGGATTGCGTCGGTTCTGCCTCGAACGAATGGTCCCGGGCTGGGCTGCGCGGTATTCGGCATCGCGACGATGCGACTCGCCAGAGTGGGAGTCGTCGACATCTCGGGTGCCGCGATCGCAACGCTCGCGGGGCCGGCCGGCGAGATGCCGGGGCAACTGACCGTCGAGGACATCTTCGTCGACGGTGTGCGAACGGCGCCGATCGAAGATGGCAATCCGATTGCACAGGCGTACGGCCTTCTCGCCAGCGCCGGGATACCGATCGATGCTTCGCGTGCGGTGTTGCGCAACGGAGGCTACGGGTTCTTCGTCGACAGCTCGCGGCTGTCGCTGCGCGACGCGTGGATCACAGGACAACTCGACGCGGCGGGAGCGCGGTGGAGTGTCGGCTCCATGGACGTGCAGTTGGACCGGGTCGTCGCGGCGCAGAACGCGGACGACGACCTGGAACGGTCGCGCCAACTGCCGCGCGGGGCAGCACTTGCACCGCCGACGAGTGTGTGCGCGGTGGCACAATGTTTGTGACGCCATAGCGGCACGCCGCACCGCGCGTGCTAGGATGGGGCCTCCGGCAGGGCCCATGCGAAACATTCGACGCCCGAATCGCGCTCCTCTGCTCCTCGCGATCTGCGTGGCGTGGGCTGCCGACGGCTGTGGCGCGCGAACCGGACTGCGCCTTCCGGACGTCGTCGAGACCGGCTGCCGACACTTTTCGCCGACGTCGGGAAGCTCGGAGGTCGAGATTCTGATCGTGCTCGATCGCTCGGGCTCGATGGCCGGCGCGAAATGGATTGGCGCCGTCAACGCGATCACACGACTCGCCGCGGCGCTCTCGAACGACACGCGCGTGGGACTCACGTTCTTTCCGACCACCCGTGGCGCGGAGAACGACCAGGCAGCGTACCGCGATCCGTCGGTACCGGTGCAGCCGCTGTCACAGTCGCGCTCGGAGATCGCGCGCGCTCTCTCTTCCACGCGACCGATGGGCGGCACGCCGATGGGTTGCGGCATGGAGGGCGCCGTCGAGTACATGCGACGTCGATCGACGGTCGGCGCCTCGCGAAGCATCATTCTCATCACGGACGGACAGCCGTCGGGCAATTGCGGAAATACCGCGGGGACGACGAGCGAGACGCGGGTGCTGAGCGCCGCGGGGCTCGGCGCGACCGCTGCACCACCCGTGCGAACGTTCGTTCTTGGCACGCCCAATGCGCGTCGTGCGTTTCTCAGCCAGTTGGCGGTCCGCGGCGGCACCCAGCGGGCCGCCGGGTGCGACGCAACGCAGGACTGCCACTATTCGCTCGCGGATGAAACGTTCGAGCGGGACGTGAACGCTGCGCTCGATCAGGTTCGCCATCGAACGGCGGGGTGCCAGATCGTGATGCCCGAGTCGTACGCATTCGATCCGATGGACATCGTGCTGACCTTCACGCGGGCAGGCGGCGCGGGTCAGATCGTGCGACGCGACGGCAACCGGACCGACGGGTGGGATCTGCTCCCCGATGGCAGAACCATCACGCTCTTCGGCCCGATGTGCGGAGAGATCCGCGCCGGCACGGCGACCTACGACCTTGCGGTGGGCTGCACCCCCAGCGTTGCCGATCCGTAGGACGCGTACCGGACCACTCGCGCCTCCGTACTAACGCCGCGCGCTCATCGATCGGGCCACGTCGCAAACCCCATCTGGCTCCGCGCGCCGTTCGACTCGTTGCCTTGCAGCACGTCGAACGCGAGCGCGACGTACCCGGCGTCGCATCGCAACGAGACGGCCTGCGAGATCCGCGAACTCGCACTCACGCGGTGGCTCGCGGGCACGGCGTAGCGATGGATCTCCTGCATCGGAGCCACCGTTCCGGCGGCCGTGTCCCATCGCGTTGCGCGGAGCGTGTACTCATGGCGCGGCAGGTCGAGTTCGTACGACACCACCCAGACGGACGACGCGCAGGCCGCCACTGCGATGTCGGTGACAGACATCGGCTCCAGATGCGGCACGCGCCGAACCGGCAGCGGCGTTCCCGTCGGCGTCCAGCCGAACAGCACCAGCGACGCGCGACCCGCATCGCTGCCCTGCGTTGCGAACACGATGTTGCCTGCGCCGTCGACCGCGCTGTGCACTTGGGAGGACGTGTCGGGCGGCGCCAGCGTTGCATTCCACGTGGGGCGGCCCCGCGCGTCGAATGCCTGTCCGCGCAACTCGAACCTCGGTCCGGTCGGCGCGGTGCCCGGGGGCGATGGTGTCACGATGTACGTCCCGACGAATCCCTGCGGCGTCACGATCGCACGCACCGCGGACACGGTGTGCTGCATGGGCTGCGTTTCGCTGGCGAGGGGTCGCTCGGTGGCCGCCGTCCCATCGAACCACACGGCACTCGCACGCCACGCGCGCGGGCAGTGTTCTGCGCCCGAGGTGGTGGCCACTTCGCGGAAGCGATCGAGAGGCGATGGCGCGCGTGGCGGACGCGGCGGACAGGGTCCGAAGTCTTGACCTACGCGCACGGCCAATCCGGTCGGCCGCGTCGGGTTGGACCACGCGATGTGCAAACGTCCTACGTTGTTGGTCCACGCGGGAACGTCGTGGAATCCCACCGATGCGATCGCCGCGCCGAACGGACGCACGAGGTGCTGGCTCGCATCGTCGTCGTTGGCAACCGACAGGTACGCCAGCGCTGGTGAACCGGGCCACGGCACCAGCTCGCCGAACGCGTCCACGGACATTCGCTGCATCGCCGGGCCGAGGGATCCGCGGTGCACGGCGTGCAGCGAGTGGTCGTGCGTCTCGCGAACGGGTCGTTGCGTCTCGAGCGCGACGATCCATTCGTTCGCGCGAAACGCCACCGGACGGAGCGCGACATTCTCGACGTTCCGCGGCATCAGGATGCGCACGGTCGTCGCGCCAGGCACGGCGGGTGGACGAGCCGCGGGCGGCGTCTGCACGCGGGCGGTCGGAGGGGTCTGCGCGCGCGCGATTGGGAAATCGACGCTCTCGAGAACGAGGAGCGCCACGCCGACGAGCGCGAACACGCGGAGATCGAGTCGGTGGATCGCGGACTCGGTGCGCATCGGGTGCGGCAGTCTATCGCGATCGGCATGCGGCGTGCGCGGGATCTACGCCTTCGCGATGACGGTTGCGGATCCGCGTCGCGGTCACGTCGCGCGTGTCCCCCGCGCGTTCGCGGTCATTTCGCGCTGTCAGACGCTCTTTCCGACGATTCCGAAGTGGCTTGCGGCGGCGAGCATGTGCCGGTCGTTCGACCATATCTCGGCGAATCCCTCCGCTCGTGCCGCGGTGAGATGGATGGCGTCGCCGGCGCGCAGATACACCGTGCGGGGCAATGCACGAACGCGGCGGTCGACCTCGTCGAGGAGCGGCTGCGTGATCGGAAGCAGTGCCCACACACCGGCGCCGACGTCGGCGCGAAAGAAGCCTCGCAGTCGTGCCGCTTGCGCGCGTGTGAGACCGCCCTCCCGAACGTGGCGCTGGAAGATGCACGCCATCTCCGCGACGCAGAATGCAGAACTGGTGAGACCCGGCTTTCCCCGCAGAAGCGCTCGCACTTTCGGCGCGTCGGGCTCGTTCAGGTAGCACTTGGCGATGTACGCCGAGTCGAGGTAGATGCTCACGATCGGTCCTGCTCGAGGAACCTCCCGCTGTCGCCGGTGAGTTTCGGAAACTTGGCGAGCGCCTTCGTTCGATCGGGAAGCGGCTTGGACGGGTGCTCCGCGATCGGCCGAAGATCGGCGACCGCAACGCCGCGGCGCACGACCCGGACCACTTGCCCGCGGGCCGCGAGATCAACAATCGCGCCCGTGCGTAAATGGAGGTCACGGACGTTGACGCTCTTCATGTGTCTCCATGTGACACATGCCGCGGATCCCGTCAATGGCGACAGCGTGGTGCCGCAACGTTGGATGCGTTGGTCCGACGAGAGCGTATGGCAACCGCGGCCGCGCATCGCCGTGCGAAGCTCGGCCAGCAGGGCAGCGGAGAGGAAGTTGTGGCGAGGGCTACCGCCCGCCGTCGCGAACACCTCGCGCCGATGGAATTCGTGTTTCTGCGGCTGCTCACGCTCCCACGAGAGGTGCTCCGCTGCCGTCATCCGGCGCGTGCTCGCTGGGCCACCCATCACGACTCGATCGTAGCGCGCAGTTCGGCCGCCGGTCCACCCGCCCGTGCGCAGGTCCTCGACCCATTGATCCCTGCTCGGTGAACGTGCCGTACGCGTATGCTGCTCTCACCCTCGCGATGAGCACGCCCAAAGAACCGCTTCCCGCCTCCGAAGTCGCCGCGGCGATCACGGCGCACGCGCTGCGCCTCAACGACCGATTCACGATCGAGGTCGTCGAAGCGTTCACGACGTGCCCGTTCGCACGCGCTGCGCGACTCGCGGGCCGCGCCCGACGCGACGTGTTGCTGCAGTCCGAAACGGACGCCGAGCCGGTGCTGCAGGCGATCGATCGATTCGAATGCGGCGACTCGGACGTCGAGATCGTTCAACTCATCTTTCCGCGCATCGGTGCTTCCGCGCGCGAGTTCGACGAGTTCGTGTCCCGCGTGCGCGCGACCCGCGCGGCCCAACCGCGCGACGCGGTGTTCGCGCTTGCGAGCTTCCATCCCGACTATGGCTACGACGGCGCAACTGCCGACTCGATGACTCCGTTCTTTCGCCGCACGCCCGATCCCACGATTCAGTTGGTGCGACTCGCAGTGCTCGACGCGCTCGCGCGTGAGCCGGGTCCGCGAACGCCGACACCGGACCAAGTCGATGGCTTCCTGCGTGGCATCGCGCCCCCGCCGGTGTCGCTGAGTGCGTGGATCGCACGCGAGAACTTCGCACGCGTGCAACGCGACGGCGCCGGGGCGATCGCTGCAATCTACGCGTCGATCTCGGCGGACCGCGCGCGCAGTTACGAAGCCGCGAACGCCGTGCGCGAGACGTACGAGTAGAACGGACGCCGTTCGAGTCTCAGGGAGTGCAGGCCGGTACGGGAGTCGTGCATTCCACCGCGGGGCCGGACGCGCCGGCATCCGAGCACGCGGCGCACACGCGGCCGGTGGTCCATGCCTGCTCGAACGGTCGGAGGCTGCGTGCGCCGATCATGCCGCGAATCACGATGTCGCCCGGCGCGGTGCCGACCGTGACCCGCGCCGTCGTGGCGGACTCTCGGAACGACGTCGCGAACCAGTCGAACGTGCTGCGTCCGGGCGAGGGGCTCAGGACGATGTCGGTGCCGTCGCCCCTCCATCGGCCGCAGTCGTTGTCCGAGGCGACGCAGTCCGTGCGGCGCCAGCGAAACGTGCCGTCCGACTCGATGACGAGCACGTACTCGACGTCGGTTCCGAGGTGGAACGTTCCAAGCAGTCTCGGATCGACCGTCAACGGCACGTCGGGAGCCGTTGCGTCCGCGGTGTCGGCGCGCGCGGCATCGATCACGTCGAGGGGTCCGAATGCGTCGAAGGCGTCGGCGAAGAGGACGTCGGGCCCGGTCTCGACAGTGAAAACATCGCGGCCCGTCTCGAGGATGCTCGCGTCACTGCCGCGGTCATCCGGGAGGTTCTGCAGCGAGTCTTGCGCCGCGGCGTCCGAAGACATGGTGTCCGTCGGCGCGCCGGATGGTACGCCGCACCCGCTTGCCAGTACCGGGCAGAGCACCGTCGCGAGTCGGATGCGCAACACTCTCGTGCCGCGCCAGGAACGTAGGACAGGTCGCATGGAAATCGGCTCCGTTCTGCAGCGCGTGGGCTGCATCTGCGACGTTCGTGGCCGCCCGCAGCGCCATCCGTCACGAAATGCGCCACCGAATTGCAGCGCGCACGGCAGCCGGTTCCGACGCCGACGCCCGTGCTAGCGTCGCCGCCGCGGACGATGAACAAAGGACGACGAGATCCCAGCGGCTCAACCGCGGGCCATCGGACGAGCCTTCGTCATCTTCCTGCGCTCGACGGCTTGCGTGGCATTGGGCTGATGGGTGTGCTGCTGTTTCATGCGCGCGGCGCACTCCCGGGCGGCTATCTGGGCGTCGATCTGTTTTTCGTGCTCTCGGGCTTCCTGATCACGTCGTTGCTTCTGCGCGAGCATCGCGATACCGGGCGGATCGCGCTCGGCGCGTTCTGGGTGCGACGCGCGCGACGGCTCTTCCCTGCGCTGCTCGCACTGATGCCGGCCATCGCGATCTACGCGCGATACATTGCACGGCCCGGCGAGATTCACGCGATCCGCGGGGACGCCCTTGCGACGCTCGGCTACGTCGCAAACTGGCGCGCGATCTTCGCTCACGCGAACTACTGGCAGCTGTTCGCTGCGCCGTCGCCGCTCGAGCATACGTGGAGCCTCTCGATCGAAGAGCAGTTCTACGTCGTCTGGCCCGTCGTCGTTGCGCTCGTGCTCCGTCGCCTTTCGAGCCGTTCGCTCCTCGTTCTCATCGTCGCACTGACGGCGTTGTCGATGGCGGCAATGTCCGCTCTGTTCGACCCGCTCCACGTGTCACGCGTCTACCTCGGGACGGACACGCGCGCGGCGGGAGTTCTCGCGGGCGCGGCGCTTGCCACCGTGATCTCGCTCGACGCCCCGTGGAGCGCTCGTGCCGTGCGCGTACTCGATGCCCTTGGCGCTGCCTGCGCACTCGGACTCGCCGTCGCGTGGTGGAAGCTGGACGGAACCAACCCGTTCCTCTACCGCGGCGGGTTCTGGCTGACCGAGATCGCCGTCCTGGTGCTGATCGTGTGCGCGACCTGCGGGACGAGAAGCGTCGTTGCACGCGCGCTGTCGATTCGACCGCTTCGGTTACTCGGCACGATCAGCTACGGAGCGTATCTCTGGCACTGGCCGGTGAACGTGTTTCTCACGGCGGAGCGCGCCCACGTCCGCGGGCCGTGGCTGCTTGCGATTCAGTTCGCGGTCACACTGGCGATCGCGATCGTTTCGTATCGGTTCCTCGAGCGACCCATTCGGCTGCGGGGGAGTCCGTTCGGACGGCCCCTGTACGTCGTCCCCGCGGCGACGGCGCTTGCGGTCTTTCTCGTCGTGCTCGGTACTCGCGCGCGCGATCTCCATCTCCCGGCGATTCGAACGACTGCGCTCGACCGGTCGCCCGTGTCCAGTCGAGTGTCGTTCCGCGTGATGGTGCTCGGCGACTCGACAGCCAACTCGTTGGGTTGGGGACTGCGTGCGATCAATCAACGCGGGATCGCGGTGGAACTCTTGGGGCAAGACGGCTGCACAATGCTGCGGGATTCGTGTGGAGGCTCGCATTGGACCGAACGCACCCGTGCGCTGCACCCGAATGCAACGCTCGTGTTTCTCGGAGGCGCATTCCTGCACGCGTACCCGATCGGCGGAGTGTGGCGATCCTCGTGTCATCCCGGATGGGACGACCGATTCGAACGCAACCTCGCCCGACACCTTGGCGATCTGACGTCGCGCGAAGGTCGCGTGTGGGCCGTGACGAGTCCGTATCCCCTCGGGAACTACGACAATGCGACGGTTCGCGCCGAGGTCGACTGCATCAATGGCTCCATTCGCAGGGCCGCCGCGTCGGTGCGGAGAGTCGAGGTGCTGGATCTCGCCGAACGACTGTGCCCGCGAGGCGTCTGTCAGCGAGAGTCCGACGGACACCCGATTCGACCGGACGGCGTCCACTACGACGTCGCGGCTGCGGCGGGACTGTCGCGTTGGGTGCTCGGAGAGATTCAACGCCAGTTGATCGCGCAACGCGAGTGATCGCGTGTCACGCGCGTCGTCGCGCAGCCCGCGTGTGCCGACCCGTCCGCAAGACAGCGATCTCTCACGGAACGATGCGCGTGGGGGTCAGTCGATCGGTCGTCGTGCCGTCGCCGAGCTGTCCGGACGCGTTCGCACCCCAACACCACAGCGCTCGATCGGCGAGCACCGCGCACGTGTGCCCCGTCCCCGTCGCGAGGTCGGACGTCGCCGCTCGCGTCAGGCCCGAGGGCGCCGTCGCACGCGTGCGAGGCGTGCGGTCACCGTTTCCGAGTTGGCCCATCGCGCCGTCGCCCCAACAGTTGACGGTGTCCGTCGTGCGCGCGCACGTGTGCCGCTCGCGGGCAACGACTTGCAGCACGGTCCCGACGCCCAGCACGTCGACGGGCGCAGCGCGGTCCGTCGTCGTTCCGTCGCCGAGTTGACCCTCCGTGTTGCATCCCCAGCAACTCAGCCGGCCCGTCGTCGACACCACGCACGAATGACAACGTCCCGCGGCGATCTGGGCCGCGTCCGCAACGCCGGCCACGATCATCGGGCTTGCTCCAAACCCCTCTCCCCAGCACGACACACTGCCAGCCATCCGGGTCACACACGTGTGCGCACTCCCCGCGGCGATGTGCACGGCGTCCATCACGGCCACCGGCGTCGGCGCGCTGCGCCGAGTCATGGTGCCGTCGCCCAGTTGCCCGCGATCGTTGCGCCCCCAACAGTGCACCGCGCCCGGCGCGACCACGACGCACGTGTGGCCATCGCCGGCCGCGATCTCCTGCACACCCGTGAGCGACGCGATCGTCGTCGCCGCAGCGCGGTCGACTTGCGTGCCGTCGCCGAGCTGCCCGTCCGCATTCGCACCTGCGCAACGAATCCGCCCGTCGTCGCCGACAACGCACGCGTGCGCAGCGCCGACAGCGATTCGTCGAACGCCTGTCACACCTGCGAAGCCGTTCGTCGGGCGCAGCGAATCCGCCATCGTGCCGTTGCCGAATGCTCCCAACGCGTTGGCCCCCCAGCACCACGCGACCCCGGAATCGGCGCGGCCGCACGAGAACGCAGCACCGAGTGCCACGGTGGTGAGCGGCTCGCGAAGAACCACCGGGACGTCCGCGACATCGGCGTCGTCGAGTGCGTCGGACGTCGTCACGTCGGAGCCAGCGTCGAACGTGTCCGCGAGAACATCGGGTGACGCTTCGAGCGCGGAATCGACGGGCTCGTCGGCCGCGATGTCACTCGCGGCATCGAGCGAACCGTTGGGCGCGTGCAGTCCAATGGACAACGCAAACCGGCATCCGCCGAGGAGGAAGAGACACGCGGACAGCGCAACCGTCTTCATGGAGTTACGCCATTCGCGCGCTATGGTGTCCGCGTCGGATCAACCGCCGACGCCGCGCACGACGCGCGCAGTCGATTGGCGCTCGGCGAGTGAGGCGCCGAGTGCATGAGCCGGGAAGCGTCGTCACGGGCGGCGGCAACTCGGCCAAGATCGCACAGCGCGAGGATTCGCACGACCGCGCGTTCTTCGCGGAGCACACCGGCCGGGAAGCGGTGAGCGTGTTCGTCGGCACTCGCGAGGGCGCGCGCGGGATCGTGCGTCGTGAGCGAGTGCTGCGCCGCGCGAACAAGCGCGAGCTCCTGCGCGAACGTGTCGGCGACCGCGGCGCGACGGGGTTCGACGGTGCGCGCGAGCGGTGGGAGTGCGGCGGGCGGCGCTGCGACGGACGGCGCGAGCGTGCGGGCCGGAGGCGCGGGCGCCGGGTCGGGTGTAGCGACGATTGGGGGCGAGGCGATCGGTGGCGTTGCCGTCGCGGGCGTGGCGGCCGTCGGCGACGGGTGCGTCGGCGCGCGTTCCGGCCCGTGCGATCGAAACCCCAGCCAAGCTGCG
>Ga0080064_1000608_pt1 | contig 89504 bp, 74 predicted proteins | sample Subgrocontami54m_FD_69260 | JGI IMG/M metagenome (GOLD analysis project Ga0080064, IMG submission 69260) | Subsurface groundwater microbial communities from S. Glens Falls, New York, USA - GMW46 contaminated, 5.4 m (SPADES assembly) (version 2) ... | reverse complement strand
TCGGAGGGACCACGCGGTCACTGCAACCGCTTCGACGACTACGTGTCCGACTTGCAGTGTGCGATCGCACGAGCTGAGGAACTGACGCCGGGCCTTCCTGTCGCGATCCTGGGCCAAAGTCACGGGGCTCTCGTCGCGCTAAGCTTGCTGTGCGAGCCCGATAGGGTGCCTGCTTCAGTCAAAGCGGCCGTGATTTGTCCGCCGTACCTCGGCCTGATCATGCCCGTACCGCGGTTCAAGACGATGCTCGCCACCGCGGCGAGTCGCTACGTCCCCAGGCTTTCGCTACCTCATGGATTGAAGGGCGCGATGGGCACGCAGGACGTAGAGGACGCGCGCTCCTACGATACGGACCCACTAGTCCATCGTGTCGCCAGCGCACGTTGGTTTACGGAATCCACCGCCGCACAGGAGCTGGTGGCGGCCCGCGCGAGCCGCATCGCGATACCGACCCTCTGGCTCCTGGCGGGCAACGACCAAGTCGCGAACTCGGCCACGACTGTCCGGGTGTTCGAGCGGGCAGGAGGCGAGAAGCGCCTAATCGGCTACGACGGCCAGTTCCACGACCTCTTCAAAGAGCCCGAACGCGATCGCGTTTTCGCCGACATGACGTCGTGGCTTTCCGCCAACCTCCCCCAAAAATGAGGTTGGCGGTTCCGCCGATCAGGCAGTCGCGGCGGGCGCAACTCCGCGGACGAGGCCCGCCTGGCGTTCCCTCGCGGTGCTGAACACCAAGGACTTCACAACGACCGGGACGGCGTGGACATCTTCCAGCTCTTCCCCAAGGTCGATGTAGTCCAGGTCCCCCAGGGTCACCTCGTCGATCGAGACGATGTCGTAGTCGGGCAGGACCTCGCGCGTGAGGAGGCTGCCCACCGCGCCTCCAATGTCCGTGTCGAAGACCAGGGTGAGCGGGATCTTTGCCGCAATCGAGTTCGGCATGGACTCCGCGATGGCCACGGCCAGCGTCTTCACCCGCTCGTAGGATGGCTCCATCCGCCATCGGAACGACAATGCAACAGGCCGATCGCCCTCTTGGATGTCGAGTCGCTGCAAAGCCTGGTCGATGGACACCTTGGCCGTCTCGAGCGTGTAGTGACCTTCCGGCATGACCGGCGCTACGACCTGCAGGTTTCGGTGGGGCAACAGCTCGGGCCGCGTAATGTAGATCGTGCTGCCGCTGACCTGGAGCGTGTATTGGCCCGCGCCGATGACCGTCGCGCGGATCATCTGCTCGGCCTCTTCCATAGGAACGCCGAGCCGACTCACACGACCGCTCACCGCCTTGCCGAGCAGGATACCGAGGTCTCCGAAGTTTCGCTCTTCGTTGTCGTAGACGTATTCGGACACGCCGCCCGAGAAGCTCACCGAGTCGATAGGCCCCGCGTACGTCAGTGGGCCGGTAATCATGAGTCGGCTCGCGATTGCGTCGAGGGGCCGCCGCTCGGCGACGTTGTAAAGCGCGTCGGCCAACATGTCGGCCATGGCCTTCTGGTGCTCCTCGGAGAGCGGCTTGCCAAGAGCCAACGTGATTCCCAGCTCGTCCGCGATGATCTGGCCGGCGAGCTCGATTCGCGTGACGGGGCCCTTTCCCTGGTCAGCCATTGCCACCAAGCGTGCGCCGACGTTGATCGCGGCGGTCTCCAGCACCTCACCATCTCGGCAGAGGGCCAGCTTCGCCGTGCCACCACCCATGTCGATGTTCAGCACGGTCCGGGATACGCCATCGCGCTTGGCTGAGCGACCGCATGCGCCCGAGCCATACGCCGCCATGACCGCCTCGAGGTTCGGGCCGGCCGTCGCACAGACGAACTTGCCCGCGTGCTCCGCGAAGAGTGCCGATATCGCTTCCGCGTTGCTCTTCTTCGCGGCCTCACCCGTGAAGATCGTCGCGCCCGTTTCGACGTCGTCGACCGTCATCTCCGCGTCCTTGTAGACGCCCTCGATGAACCGGGACAGCTCCTCGGTATCGATCGTCTGCTCGTCCGAATACGGAGTCAGGAGAATGGGTGAGCGGAACGTAATCCCCCGTTCGACGACCTTGAAGCGACTCGAGAGCGCGATACCCTGCCGCTCTAGGACCAGGCGAGAGAACATGAGGTGAGATGTTGACGAGCCGACGTCGATCCCCACGCTTGTGAGGGTGATGCGGTTGCCCGCTTCCTCCGGCGTGAGGATGATCATCTCTGGCTCACCCTCGTGGGTATGGAAAAAATCGTCGTCTATGTCGTGGATGTGGCCGAACATCCCCGCCTGGTGATCGTGGCTACCCCAGTGACCGTGCTCGTGCTGGTCGTCGTCAACCCCGGCTGGGTTGTTGCTTCCGTTGGTTGGTTCCATGTGAATTACGTTCTCCCGAGACAAGTGTGTGCCGTCACGGAACTAATCGCGGCAGGGCCACAATTCGCCAATTCGCTCCGTTCCCCGGCTTCAAGGGGCTGCGCGCGAGTGCTCGCACTCGGAGGTGACGGCGGCAGATTCAGTGATCCGCGAGGCGGTTTTTGGTGGTACGAGTGTATCGGCAAACCCAAGCAATCACAAGAACACAGCGCGGCGCGACACCGCCGGTCTCATGGCAGGATGGCCCACTCGTGCGCATTCCGGGTGAATGAGCCGTAGGAGCGGCCACCTTCCGCGCCGCCTGCGAAGTCGTCGCTGAATGCGGTCACGCCCTTCCGTGCGAAAACGGTCGCCACGGGATAGTTCAACAATCCAACCGGGAGATCCTCCATCACGACGTCTTGGATTTGACGGATCGCCTGAGCGCGGTCTTCCTCGCGGAGGCTCGTGCGGTAAACGGCGGCGAGCCGGTCGAAATCGGCGTTGCACCAGTGCCCGCGGTTGTTGCCTGAGTAGCGATTCTGCGCCGTTGGGGCGGCGCTGCAATCGAGACGGGTCAGGATCACGTCCTCGCTCCCGCGTGCCGTGATCTCGATCGCGCGGAACGCCTGCCGGTACTGGCGATCGCGAATCAACACCGGCGGAATCACCTCGATACTGGAGTCGACCCCGATCTTCTTCCACATATCGGCGATGATCGGAGCCGTTTCGTCGACCGGCGTTCGGAGCCCGAGGTTGAGGCGCTCGCCCTGCGCGTTGATGAGCATGTCGTCGGAACCACGGCGCCAGCCAGCTTGCTCGAAGATGGAAAGGGACTGAGCGGTGTCATACGGGTAGCGCTGCTTCCATCCATCCTTCACCGACGGGAACAACGGATCGGCGGGCGACAACATCGCATATGCCGCACGATCTGCGATGCCCGCGGAAACACCATCCGAGTATGCGTCCCGATCTATGGCTTGATAGAGCGCCGTCCGGATCCGTTTGTCCAGCACAACCGCCTGGTGATCGGGCGTGCTTCGGTCGAACTGGAACCCGATGAACCACGTAGGTCCACTGGCGAAGTAAACCGTGCCACCACCGTCGCGCTCCCACCTCGATCTGAGATCGACGGCGTACTCCACGCGGAGAACGTTGTCGACACCCAGGTCGACGGCCCCAGCCAGCACGTTCGCGTAGACGGTGCCGGGATCGCCGAACTGCTTGACCACGATCCGGTCCACCTTCGGTCGACCGAGGAAGTACGTCTCCACGACATCGAAGACGGCCTCGACGCCCTGATTGAATGCCACGAGCCTGAAGGGGCCCACGTGGAAGTACTCACTGGTCCAGTACGGCTTCGCGAGGAATCCCTGCACATCTTTCTGCTCGACGACCAGGGTGTTGTAGTCACTCTCGAGGGCGTGAGCCGGCAGCGGCCAGAACGGCTGAAGTCCCAGCGCGTCCGCCTGGTAGTACGGCTGGCTCCACGTGACGACGAACGTCAACGGATCGGGTCCAGCGGCCGATTCCATCAATCCTGCTGGGCCTCGATCGATGACGGGCATCGAGGCCTCCTGGATCACGCGGTAGGTGAACAACAGATCTCTCGACGTGAACTGCTGACCGTCGGCCCATTTCACGTCGGGGCGGATCTTGTAGGTCGCGATCATCCTTCCGTTGTCCTCGAGGCGCAGACCACCGTTGTCCAGCGTTGGAAGCTCCGAAAGCAATCGGGGAATCGGCCGTCCAGTCGTCTTATCGCTGGTGAACAGGGCCTGAGAGTGCATCTCGGCATAGGAGATGCCTCCTCCCGCCAGGGTGGCGCTGGCCGCGATCGAGAACCCATCGATGATGGTGTTGAGCGCCATGTTCAGCACTTTCCTGCTGGCAGGCTCCTGCGCACCCCTGGGAGCATCGCCGGCCCCACGCTGGCTGCTTCCCGGACTGGCGCTGGGCGCCGCGCAAGAGACGCCCAGGATGGCGGCCAAGCACCAAACAGCCAAGCTGCGACGAGCCAGACACAGGCTTTTCATGTCGTCTACACCTTTCTCAACCCGCTTACCGCGTTACGTTCCAGGCGAATGCACAAACCGGCACGCGCCACGCGAGTGTACGCCCAAAAAAGGCAGTGCGAAACATCCAGGCAAGATGCATGCGGTACGGCCGTGTCTTGCTGTCAACACGAGAGGTCTCTCGCGGGGGCCGTCTGCTCATCAAATGACCGGGATACTTCGGCGGGTCATTGACCGACCCTGGCCTTTCTACTGGAATGAAAACTCCAATTGTGGTGTAGAGCGACCGGCAGTACACTGCGAGCGCTAAACGCCCCGGTCAGCCGGCGTGACCGAGTGCGACGCAATTCACCCGGGTGGCGCAAGGATGGTCCGAAGCGTCTTCGCGTATCGATTCAGCGCACGGCGCCACATGGCGCGCGCTGCGAGCCTGGCGATCGTTTTGGCGGCGCTCATCGGATGCGCAACACCCCAAGGGAGCGGGTCGACGCCTCCGCTCGGCGCAGCTCGGGGCCCAGCGGAGCCAGCCGCCCGCGTTCGCATCATTGCTGCAATGTCCGGTGACCCGCCCGTGCTCTACCAGAAGCTGAACACGAACAATGCAACACGTGGAATCGTGGCAGCCGAGCAGCTCGTCGACGTGGGGCTCACGATCCATGACGACGCGCAGGTGCTTCACCCCCGACTGGCAGAGGCGGTTCCCTCGATCGAGAACGGGCTCTGGCGTGTCTTCCCAGACGGCCGGATGGAGACCACGTGGCACATCCGTCCCAACGCGCGCTGGCACGACGGCGAGCCGTTCACCGCTGGCGATCTCGTCTTCACGGCAACAGTGGGCCGTGACCAAGAGTTGGGCGCTTTCGGCCTGATCGCCTACCGGTCGCTGGATACGGTGGAGGCGACCGACCCTCGCACGGTGACTGTGCGGTGGTCCAAGCCCTACATCCAGGCTGACTGGATGTTCTCCAACGCCATCGCGCTGCCGCTGCCGCGACATCTGCTCGAACGAGCCTACATGGAAGACAAGACGAATCTCATGACGCACCCGTATTGGAACCAGCAGTTCGTCGGCACAGGACCATTCAAGCTACAGGACTGGGTCGTCGGCAGCCACCTGCTGCTGCGGGCCAACGACGACTACGTGTTGGGCCGACCCAAGATCGACGAGATCGAGGTGCGGTTCATTCTCGACTCGAACGCCATCATGGCCAACGTGCTCGCCGGGGCAGTCGACGTTACCCTGGATCGAACGCTCTCCACCGAACAGGCGATCCAGGTGCGCAGCTCCTGGGATGGCGAGGTAATGATCGGCGCGCCGGACAGCGCGATGAACCTATGGCCACAGCTCCTGACCCCCAACCCGTCGGTCATTGGAAACGTGCAGTTTCGGCGAGCGCTCTTCTACGCCATCGATCGGCAGCAGATGGTCGACGTGCTGATGGCGGGCCTCTCGTCGGTCACCGACAGTTGGGTGGGCCGGTATGAGCCGGAGTACGCGACGATCGAACCGAAGATCGTGAAATACCGATACGATCCCCGCCTTGCGACGCAGATGATCGAGGGGCTCGGCTATACGATGGCCTCGGACGGGCTCTTCCGCGACGCCACGGGCCAGAACTTGTCGGTCGAGCTTCGCACCATCTCACTTGACGTCAACCAGAAAGCGCTCTTCTCAACGGCTGACTTCTGGAAGCGCGCTGGGGTGGATGCGCAGCCGGTGGTCATCCCAACCGAGCGACAGTCGGACCAGGAATACCGATCCACCTTCCCAGGGTTCGACCTGAACCGCGGCGCGGCACGCGTGACGCAGCTAGACTGGCTGCACAGCTCCAACGCCCGCCTGCCGGAGAACAACTTCCGACCGCAGGGCAGCGGCATCAACTACGCGCGCTACACGAATCCAGATCTTGACCAGCTCATCGAGCGACTATTCACCACGATTCCGCGGGCGCAGCGAATGGACCTCGCAGGCGACATCGCCCGCGTCATGACGGACCAGGCGCTGGTTGTGACGCTCTTCTATGACGCGGTTCCGGTTCTCAGCTCGCGACGCTTGCGCGGAGTAGCCCACGGGCTACCTTTCAACGCCGAAGAATGGAGCGTCCAGTAGACCGGCGGACAGTCCCTATTGCTTCCACATCCACTCGTGGATGTTGCCGAAGCGGGTACTGTCCGGCGTGATGACCTGCGGACCTGTCAGCGCACCCGAGTAGGCGAGGATCTGGAAGTTGTAGTAGAGGGGCGGCGAGGGCAGCTCGTCCCCCAGAACCTTCATCATCTGGGCCATGAGCCGAGCCGAATCGGCTCGATCCAGCGTCGTAGACCACTGCTCGTAAGTCTGGTCGAACTCCGCGTTGGACCAGCCCATGCGGTTGCCGCCCGTCCAGTTGTCCCATGGGCCACCGATATTGGACGTGAGCCACTTGTTGAGGCCCAACCCGATCTGCAGCGTGTTGTTGTTCAACGTGAGACCGGGGAAGGTGCCCTTAGTCCTGTCGTCCACAGCACGGGTGGAGGACGGCAGCAACATCATGGTCGGGTCGAGCCCGCCATCCCGGAGATTGCCGGCCACAATGGTGGTGTCTTGCTCCTCCTGTCCACCGGATACCCCGCGGATCTCCAGATGGAACCGCCCATCCGTTTGGCTGACGAAGACGCCGTCCGGGCCCTTCGCGTAGCCGACCCGGGCCATCAACTGCTCAGCCGCGCGCAGGTCGTACGGGTACCTCGCGACGGCCCGCATCACCTCCGCGTAATACGGGACGCTGGGAGGAGGTACGGTGTCCGCCACCATCGAGCTGTCGTCCAGCATCGTCTCCGCGAGGGCGGCCCGGTCGATGGAATGCTGGATCGCCTTACGAACTCGTGAGTCCAAGAGCGCCTTCGGATTGGCGTACTCGGGCCGCGCCTGCACCTGGATGTAGCGAAGGCTCGTCGGGTTCAGAAGGATGGTGCCACCCGTTTGCGGGATCCATTGCTCCTTCAGCACACGCGCTTGATCGAAGCGCAGTGAACCGTCCAGCGCAACGTCCGCATCGCCAGCGATGAGACGGGTGAGCGAGACGTTGGGATCGTTGTTCCAAGTGAGCCGGATGCGACTCACTTTCGGCTGGCCGAGGGCAAACTTGTCGAAGGCCGCCCCCTCGATGAACGCGCCGCGCTCCCAGCGATCGACGCGGTACGGACCAGCTCCGACATACTCAGTCGTCCAATAAGGAAGGTTCCCGAAGGCTTCACCATCGCCCTGATCGAGCGCAGGCTGGAGAATGTGGCGCGGGAACGGCAGTGATTCCGGACCGGCCGCCAACATGAACGGCTGTTTCCACTTGATGACGACGGTGCGCGCGTCCGGCGCCAGCACCTCGTCCACTTGCCGTACTTCGGCGGACGTTTGGTCGAGACCCCAATCCACACGAGCGATGGCGACCCGGCGTCCGAAGACGAAGTCATCGGCAGTAAGCGGCGTGCCATCATGCCACGCCAATCCACCCTTCAGCCGGAAGGTCGTTTCCATCCGGCCTTCAGGGAAGACCCGCCACGTATCGGTGTTGAGCTGGGGAATCGACTCCGACAGAACCGGGTATGGCTCATTCTGAAGGTTCCAATACGCCAGGTTGGCGCTGAAGAGCGGCTTGTGGACGGCCGCGCGATCGACCGAGGAGTCCATCATGGTGGGCGGCTCGACGCGCATGATGACGTTCAGCGTACGCGATGACACCGTAGAAGCCAGACCGCCGCCGGCGGAGTCGGCACGCGATGCCGCCGTCTGGCTTGACGGTCCACAAGCCACGATAGCGAGTGTGGCGACCAAGATGAAGGACGAAAGACCCGTTCTCACGAAAGACCCCTCCCGTCGGGCTGGTTCACCAGATCAACGTGCTCGTTAGCCCTTTGGGGGATCGTACCCTGAGCTCACGCTGCCATCAATTGTGGCGGGCAATTGATGGCAGGCGAAACAAAGCAGGCGAGCGATCTCGAAAGAGGATCGCTCGCCTGCTTGTGTCTATTTCGTGGTTCGACCGTACGATTCGGTCTTAGACGCGGGCCTTCGTTCGCGGGTGATCCATAGTGACTTCGGCGCCGTTCTTGCGGCACTCCGCCTCGAAGCGCTCGAAGACGTCCTGATCCTCATCCCCGTACTCGATCTGCCAGCCGCCTTCCTTCTCGCTCAAGTCGGCGCCCTGGGCATTCGCCTGGGTGTTGCCGACGTAGAGACCGCCGAAGGTGTAGGCGAGATAGCGGGCCGGCTCCGGACCGCTATTGAAGTGCTGATGGTACTGGCCGTCCATCGGAGAGAAGATCGAGCCTTCCTTCCACGGAACCATCGTCTTCTCCTTCTGGCCAGGGAACCAGAGGAGCGAGTAGCCGACGCCGCTCAGGATGATGATCTCCGCGCCCGGGCCGTGCCGGTGGCCCTTCTTGTAGCTGCCTGGAGGGAACTCGCTCATGTGGGCGGACATTGCATTGCCCGACATAACGAAGAACATGTTCGTTCCGCCCGCGCCGCGCTCCTTCCAGCTTTCGAGCTTGAAGCTGCGTGTGTCCGGGATGAAGTTCGTCTGCCAGCGGCGAACGCCGATCTTCTTGCCGGGATCGGTGAAGAAGGTGTCGTCGTCGGTGCTGTAGCGATCCTTGAAGACGTAATCACAGGTGAACGGGAACTCCTGGCTACGGACCGCGTTCATCTGGAGCGGGCCGGTCGTCGCCGTAAAGAGGCGCGCTGGCTTCTGTCCATCTAAGTTGAAGTGCTGGTAGTAGGAATTCAGGGGCGGGGAGAACAGGCTGCCCGCCTGCCACTCGACCGTCTGCTTCTTGTTGGAGCCTGGCTGCCAAACCGTTGTGGCGCCGCGGCCATCGACGACGTAGTAGGTCGACTCGAAGAGGTGATGGAGCTCCTTCGTCTGCCCACCCGGCTCGATCTCGAGGATCCAGCCGTCGTTCTGCTCCTGGGCGGCCAGGTTGATGATGGCGCCCTTCTGCCCAATGCGCTCCCACGGCGCAACTTCGACCGTGTGGAGATCCGAAACGTGCGAGCCCTCATATACCGGAACGCCTTCTTCGGCCTTCCAGAGCGAGTAGGCTGTTGGACCACGGGTCCAATTTGCGCGGGTGCTGCCTTCTTCCGCCACGGATCCTTCCTCCTTCTGTCTCGACTTCCGCCGTCCCCTAGGACCCAGCACAGCCGTGCAGGCAGTTCTCGGCGACTTGTCTTTCCGATGATACAAGAACGAGACGAAGCGGTCAGGTGGGAGAATTCGCCCGTCGCGCGACCTCTTCGAGAACGATCTCGCGCGCCACTTCCGAAATGAGGGATGCGGTCTCTCGGAAGGATCGGTCCCTGCCAAACCGCTCGGTCAAGCTCACCGTCCGACGCAAGAAGCCACCCTTCTCGATCATTTCGCAGTCCTCAGCGCCGTCGCCAGTCTCGCCGACGATTGCAACCGTTGGCACGCCAACTGAATGAGCAATGGCGGCTACGACAGCCACCGCCTTTCTGTTCAAGGTCTGCGAATCGAGCCGGCCCTCGCCCGTGATCACCAAGTCCGCACTCCGGCACTGCTCAGCGAATCGCACGGCGTTCAGGAGCAGCTCGGCCCCCGGCTCCAGCGTCGCCCCGCAGAACGCCATCAGGCCAAAAGCAGCTCCGCCCGCTGCGCCAGCGCCCGGTGTTGTCATGTCACTGGTCGTCAGAGACGCCAGGTGCCGCAGGCCCCAATCCAGGAGTTGCACCTGCTCGAGCGACGCGCCCTTCTGCGGCGCGTAGACCGCTGCTGCGCCAGTCGGCCCACACAGCGGGTTGCTCACGTCACACGCGACTCGAATCATCCCAATGGGCGGCGCGGGCTCGACACGAGCCACGTCGAACAGCATGCCGCCAGTGAGCGGCACGGGGATCACGTGGCCACCTCGATCGTAGAATCGCGCGCCCATCGCCTGAGCGAGGCCCGCCCCCCCATCACAGGTCGCGGTGCCGCCGAGTCCGACGATGACGTCCGTGCAGCCTCGCTCGATCGATCGACGGATGAGCTGCCCGGTGCCGTAGGAGGTCGTGTAGGTAGGGTCGCGTCGCTCATGGGAGAGCAGCATGATGCCGGACGCTTGCGCCATCTCGACGATGCCGGTGCAACCGTCGGCCGCGATGCCATAGCTTGCGTCCCGAGCGTCGGCCAATGGGCCAAGGACCGCCGCGCGCTGGGTACGTCCTCCCAGCGCCGAGATGAGGACGTCTAACGTGCCCTCGCCGCCGTCGGCGACGGGACACACGATGACTTCGACGTCGACACCCGCTGCGTCAGCGCCCGCGGCCATCGCCCTCGCCACCTCGGCGGCTGAGAGCGACTCCTTGAAGCTGTCGGGAGCGCAAATGACGGTCAACACTCCCTATCTACAACTCCTGTGAGATCGAATGACGTGGTTGCCGTCACCCGGGCGTGGACCTGTCCTGCACAGTATGACGACCGAGCACCACCGGCTTCAATCACGGAGAGATCGAAGGAACCGTTCGGCGCAAGAACCACGCGATCGAGGGGTGCAGGTGTGAGCATTTTAGCCAGCATTGGCATCCAGTTATCAGCGCTTTTGTCCGATCCGTAAGGGGTAGACATCGTGGCATAGTGATCTATCCGGCTCGGATCAGCATGTGCCGATTCGCAATTCTCCGGGCCAACCGAGGCGAAGGCGTGGGCGAGCTTGGCGGGATCCCGCTTCCACCGAGGACCGAGAAGCCTTTCTATCGAAGTTTGGCGCAGTCGATTCGAGAGAGCATCGAGGCCGGACGGCTCAAGGAAGGCGACAGCCTGCCGCCACAACACGAGATCGCGCGGGCGGCTCGCGTGAACGTTGGCACCGTGGCCCGTGCTATCAACCTGCTCATCCGCGAGCAGGTGCTGACGAAGCGAAATCGACGCGAGCGCGTCCACGTCCGAGCACGGGAGCGTCCGGCGACACGCCCACCCGACGTGGAGCAGGCGGCGCACGGGGTGATCCGCCTTCAGGTCTCCGTTGGCACGATCGAGACGCAAGGAGAGCTCGCACGCGTGCATGCGGTCGTCGCCGACAACCAGGAGCTGGTGATTCGCACGATGCGGGCGGCGGTGGACTGGCTCGAGCTCAAAGCAGGCCAGCAGGTGTTCGTGGACATCTCCTCGCCGCAGGTGGGGCTGAGCAGCAGCTAGGCCGCCAGGTCGCCCCGAGCCCGCCGCGCTTGCCTATTTGGCTCGCAGGTTCGGGCTCTCCAGCACCGCAGGGTTGATCACCCGCACCGGATCGCCCGCCGCAAACGTCTGGATGTTCTCGATCGTGTTGGCGAACATCGCCTTGTAGCCCTCCTGGGTCACGTAGCCTAAGTGCGGCGTGATCACGGTGTTCTCCATGTTGCGCAACGGGTGATCCTTCGGCAGCGGCTCGATGTCGAACACGTCGAGCCCCGCGCCTGCGATAGAGCGCGTTCGGAGCGCATCGATCAGCGCCCGCTCGTCCACGAGGGGGCCGCGAGACGTATTGATCAAATACGCTGTGGGCTTCATGAGCGCCAGCTCGCGCGCGCCGATCATGCCGCGGCTGCGATCGCTCAGCGTGTAGTGGATCGAGACGAAGTCGGACTTGGAGAAGAGCTCGTCCTTGGTCGCGTAGGCAACACCCGCCTCCGCTGCCTTCTCAGGGGTCAGGTTCTGGCTCCACGCCAGCACGTTCATGCTGAAGGCGAGACCCACCCGCGCGGTCACAGTCCCGAGCCGGCCGAGTCCCACGATGCCAAGGGTCTTCCCGCTGACGCTCTCAGTCAGCCCGAGCTGCCACTTACCCGCCCGTACGGCTGCGTCCTCACGCGGGATCTTCTTCGCCAGCGCCAGCATGAGCCCCCAGGCAAGCTCGGCCGTCGAAGGGCCTCCCCCCGTTGCCGTTCCCGCACAGACGATGCCCAGCTCTGTGGCGGCCGCGAAGTCGAAGGAGGCATTCCCCATACCGGTGGTGATCAGGAGCTTGAGGTTGGGGAGCCGCTCCAGCAGCGACCGCGGCATGGGCGTCCGCTCTCGCATGCCCATCACCACGTCATAGTCCTTCAGCCGCGCGACGAGCGCGTCTTCGTCAAAGAGGTGGTCCTGGAACACATCCGGCTGGCTATCGCTTGGGAGCACCGACCAATCGGCCATGCCCAGGGCGACCTGCTGGTAGTCGTCGAGAATCGCAATTCGCACGATCTAAGACCTCCCACAACGTTCGGGAATCAGAAGACTTGGCCGGCGCTTCACGAGCGGCCGCACCTATCGGGACGGATCGTAGCTCATCGCCGCTCTAAGCTCGTAGTTCACGTGGAAAACCGACGCGGCGAATGAGGTCCCATAGAGAGACTCCGGCGTCGGAAGGTCCGCGGGCCCATCGAATTCGATCACCGCTGCGCCACGGAAGTTGTCGGGCAGAAACGCCAGGGCAGGCAGGTAGATGTACCGGGCTGGCGCAGCGTTGGACAGCGTACTCGTTACGTCACCGAGAAAGACACCATCCTCATGGTAGAAACTCACGGTCGCGACGGGAAACTCATTCCCCCGATCGGTAGCCGCCACGATCGCGATGCCAGCATTCCAGCCATCAGAGTTGTTGAACACGAACGGCACGTACAGGGGACCTGGGCGTTCCGTCACGTTCTGCCCTAGCCAATCCGTGTTCGCCCCCATGAGGCGCAGTCGAGAGCTCCCAACGGTCATCATGTCGCCCGCCCTGTTCACGTTGATCGCCAGAGCCACGTGGCCCCCAGGCATCCCTGAGACTCCCCGGCTAGCGAGCGCATCGTCGAACCCGGCGAATGAAGCCCACCCTCTAGCGAAAACATCCACCGTGAATGTGCCATCCGGCAGGAGGGCAATTTCTGGATCGTTGAAGTCGCCAAGGTTCAGAGTCACCAGCCCGCCCCGGCTTGCAGACCGCATGATCGTGCAGGAGATCCGACAGGATAGAGGGCTTGCCACTGCATTGATCGACCGTAATCGAAAAGCGACTGACGTCTGCTCCCCCAGGTTATCGACGACGAGCATCGAGCTCCATTTGTGGTCCGTGCCGCCATAGTTCTTGTAGACCACAGGCAGGCTGGAATCGATCATTGGAGGATGGATCTCAGATCGGGCGATCCCGTGGATCATTTCGGGCGTCCCGTCAATATCCGGCGCCACGAGGGTGGCGGTTGCGGTCAGGTTCGGCGGATCACAGCCATCACCTGTTTCCTTTGATCGACTGGACCAAACACCAACCCAGCCGACGAATGCGCTGGGCATATCCGTCGCGAACAGCGTCCAAACTCCGCCCGGTGGCACGTCCGCTGTCTGTGTCGCGGCGAGCAACGCGGGACCGCCCTGTGCACCGTTCGAAAAGAATCGGACCTCGGCTTGCGATGAGCAATCACCCGTATTCCCGACACGAATCTCGTCCGTTTGGAGGTTCCGTACCTCCATTCCGTCCAACGACCCACCGTTAACGACCAGCGGCAAGACAGTCGAGAGGGTCGGACCCGTTTCGACCGGTGACTGATCCTTCAGGGTGAGCACGAAGTCCACCCCGGCCACCCAATGCCCGGATGCCGGAGCCGTAGCCAAGATCGCGCACCGGACGCGCATGGGCGTTCCGACCACCCCTGAGAGTCGCCAGTAGCGGACAGGACGTTAGCGAGGTTCGGCCTGCAATCGTCGTAGTCCTCGGGCACTTCGACGATCAGCGCATATGTGGCGCCGGGAATCAAGCCCGCAATCACGTAAGCACCCGGCAGATCGGAAGGAGCAACGGGAGGTGGCCGATTGTCCCCTCCGCGAGGAGTTGGGTCCTGCAGCATCGATCTCTGGGTTCCTACGGGCATACCGGGTCCAGCCAAGTCGACTGAGCCGGCAAAGCTCTTCAACGCATCCAGCAACGCGATTCCGCCGCCGGCCAGAGTCGATGCGTTGATGCCACTGGGCGGGATCGGGACGCCGATCGGTGTCGAAACACACGTGCGCGTGGCTGGGCAGGAAACCGGCACCGCGTAAACGTCTTGGTCCGGGACTGCCGTCCCACCGGGGGCGCCGCCGTTCCAAATCACACCGTAAGCGCCTGCTGATTCTTGCGGAGATCCGTTCCGATCGGTGTTCGCGGACGGCGAAGACCTCGCCTCTAGCTCGGCGTTGACGGTTACGATACGATCTGGCTGGGCGACGATTAGACCACTCGTCCACGGGCGGTGCCCACACAAGATCGGACCGGAGCCTCTCGCCGACCGCACGAAGCCCGGCGGGCAGGACGACGTTGGTCGGTCGTCGACAACCGTCACCACATACACGCCGGATGGCAACAGCGGTTGATGCACCGCTCGGGAACCTGGCGGCGCCTCCGTAAGACAGCTCGACTGCCCATCCATCAACACCACAGCAAGAAAGCCGAAGCAGTAGCTCCCCCCGGCGTCGAGGGCAGCCGCGGCTACCGGGGTGCCCCGCAGTCCGTCGTCTGCGCCAAGGGCGCCGGGCTGTATCTCCACGAGGTCTCCGGGTCCACGCACCCGTGGCGTTGGCCCGACGAATGCCGTCGACCCGGCCACGGTTCCCGGGAGGGAAGCGTAGAGCACGACGAACGCACCAGGTCCAGTAACAGGCGAACCTTGCGAGTCGACCACCGTGCCCCGAATGAGCGTCGAACCCAGGGCGGGCAACGGGATAAACCCCGATCTCCCCGTCTGCATAACGACCCAACTGGCATCGACCCAAGTGCCCACAGCGGTGGTCGTTCGTACGATCGACAAGCTCGGCCTTACGTTCGCCACGGCCAAGCCGGGCCCACTGATCGTGAACGTGATCGTGGTCTCTGGCGGCAGGCCGTTGATAATCCAGAGGCCCGTTCGGACGCACGTTCCAGCGACCGGCCCAGTCGCTGCCCCATCCGACGGAGGGGACGGACAGACTGCCGTCCGCAGCACCCGACCATCCGCCGCGGTCGCGGTGATCGTGATGCCACCTATTCCCTGTCCCAGAGTATTCACCACGTGGCCGAAGGCACCAGCGCCTGCCGTTGGGACAGAACCGGGCCCCTGGGCGAACTCGTCCCATCGACCAGGGGCCCGGCTATCAGCGGCACGTACATTCGATGGGAACGCCGCTACCAAACAGAAGAGAATCAAAGCTACGCGATACAACCGTGTTCCCCGCGCTACTGAACCAGTCTGGACGTGACGTCCACTGTAACGGGTTCGGCCAATAACCAGTAGGACGGGAACATCGTCAGCAGCAGGCGTGCGCTCCATAATTGGCCCATTGCATTCAGTGGGAGAGCGCCATGCATGACCCTCGCGAACGAAACCGGCGAGTCATCGAAGAGTTCCGAGCTAGCGGTGGAAACGTGGAGAACCGACCGCTGTTGCTCCTGACCACGATGGGAGCGAAGAGCGGAAGGCCTTACACCACGCCCGTGATGTACCTGCGTGACGGTGACCGATTGGCCGTCTTCGCCACCCACGGTGGTTCCCCAACCCATCCGGACTGGTACCACAACCTGGTGGCGCACCCAAGGGTAACGGTCGAAATTGGGAGCGAACGCTTCGAGTCGGAAGCAAGGACGATCAGTGGCCCGGAGCGCGACGCTCTATACGCGCGTCAGGCCGAGCTGTTCCCCCAGTTCGCGGACTATCAGCAGAAGACCACTCGGACCATTCCAGTTGTCATCCTCGAGCGCAGCGACGCCACGTAAGCGCCGTCGTCCGGCGTTTGCCGCACACCCCGCTGAGCCCGACGAAGTCTAAGCTCCGGCGGTCTGTGGAACGCGGAGGTGCTGGCCGAAGAAACGCAGAACCCTGCGCCAGGAGTCGCTCGCGGCGAGCTCGCGGTAGCTGTCCCGCTTGTCGTTCATGAAGGCGTGGGGCGCACCCGCGTAAATGTGGATCTCGTGGGGCTTGCCATGCTCGTCGAGCTTCGCCTGGAGGTCGCGGACTGAGTCCGCCGGGATGCCCTGGTCTGCCTCGCCATACGCGCCGAACACCGGGCAGCCCATCTCGGGGACGAGATCGATTGGGGACACCGGTTGACCGTCGGTGATCGCGCGATTCACCGGGCGCCCGTAGAACGAAGCTGTCGCTCGAAGGTCAGGGCATCGCGCCGCGAGGAATAGCGCGTGGCGGCCACCGCCGCACCACCCGATCGCGCCGATCGCGTCGCCTGCCACGTAGGGCTGAGATCGGAGCCACTCCACCGCGGCGCAGAGGTCGCGGTCCGCATCCTCGTCGCGCGGGCCGCCCACGATCGCGCCACCTTCCAACCGCGGGAACTGGCCGCGAGCCGCGTAGATGTCCGGCACGATCGCCACGTACCCTCGATTTGCGAACCGAATGGCCACGTCCCGCATATGTTGGCCGCCCTCGGGCGTGTCGGCCATGCCCCATAGCTCATAGCACATGAGGATCGCGGGGAATGGGCCGGGGCCATCAGGACGAGAGAGAAAGGTGGGTACGTCCTGCCCGTCGGATCGATAGGTGACGGTGTCGGTCGAGATGGCCATCGGTGCCTCCGTCGTGACGATCAATGCGGCTGCCGATCATATTACCCTGCCTGGAATCCGCCTTGAACAGCCCCATTTGCGGCTGCACGGGTCGAAGCGCAGAGAGCAACGTGGGTGATTGGCCCGTCGGACGGGTGTTGAGACTTACCCTGGGGGAGCCGGGGCGGAGAGGTTATGAGGCGGAGGCTACCAAGACAGGGGTGGGACCGAGCGCCTCGCCTGAGGTCGTCGGGCCGCGATGCGCTCTTCGAGCCACTCCAGGTAGCTTCGAGCCGCGGAGTCGGTATATTCGAGCAGCGAGCCGAGGCTCGCGATGGCGCCGTTCAACATCGCCTTGCGGTTCATTCCGGCCCCACCCGCGGTCCCTGGCTCGATGATGTTCGCCAGATACGTCACGGGGCGCACCAGATCTTCGATCGCGCCTTGGAGCTGATCAGCCTTGAACTTCGCCATGGGGTAATGCTCGATGTCAGGCAGTTGGTCCGAGAGTGCTTCCACCTGGTGGAGGTGCGTCTGGAGGCCAACGAGTTGGTTGCGACAGGGATATTCTTCGAGGCGCCCATACGTGGCAATCGCGTCGATGGCTCCAACGATGACGCCAAAAGACTCCACATGCCCCTGTGAATGCTCCTCACGGCGCTTGCGCCCAGACACCACCTGCTCGGCGATCTCTTGCTGCTTCGCCCGCACGAACCGTTGCCAGCGGACGTCCATGAGGTCCGGCCCAATGGTCGGATATCGGGTGCCAATCTGCTCGAGGGACAGCCCTTCCGAAAGCAGGGTGCGAATCTGCCAGAACAGCACGCGCTCCGCGTCCCTCACGAAGAGCCCGAGCGATGCGGACCGCTGGTTTCCACGGGCAGCGAGGGCTCGGCGGTACATGTCGCGGAGCGCCTCCGGGTTGAACCGCTTGAGGAGCCGCGGATCTCGTCCATCAGGGTGAATGACGCGAAGGACCCGGCCGGCGAGATCTCGAAGGTCCGGGTTCCAGAAGTCAGCCTCGTATCGCTGGAGGCGGTTGACCAATGTCTTGCCTTGGGTCAAGACCTCCGAGAGATTCCGCTCCCACTCCTTGTTCTTGTCGTCCCGACGCGGGTCGGAGATCTCGACCGACTGAAAGATCACGTTGAGGGCAGACGACTGCTGCAGGTCCGAAGCGACCTTCGAAGCCGCCTTCGTCTGGTACCACGACGCCTCATTCTCCATGGCCTGGGTCAGCAGGATGGACGAGATCTGAGACTCGAGTGGGTCACTGACGATGCGTCGCGCCTCGAGGAACGCAATGGTGAGAAGCGACGCGGGGGGAAAAGCGGACAAAGGAACGAGCGCTGTCCGCGGGATCTGCCGTTCCACGCCCTCGGAGGGAAGCGGACCCTGCCTCGCACGGAGGCGATCTTCGAGGGCACGTGACCGGCCTAGCATCGTCTAGCTCCAGGACGAACGAAACTGGTTATGTACCCGCGGGTTCTAGCACCTTCCGAAGGCTCCGTGCCAGTTCACTATAAGGAATATCTTGCTTCGGCCGTAATCATTCAGCATGTCCAAACCCGTGTCAACAGAGAGATTCCACCCAGCGCTCAGTGAAGCTCCTCGAGGAGCCGGCCATACCCAACGACGGGCTGCCGCACGTGGAGCCGCCGCTGCACGGCCCAGACGCGCGCGGGGACAGGATGGACCACCGGGACCTCCAGATCCTGCTCTAGCGTCTCGATGATGTCCAGCGTTCGCCACCCCGACCCGAGCATGTAGATGCCGTCCACGTTTCGGTGCTTCAGGAACGCGCGCTTCGTGTGGGCATAGACCTCGAAGGACGACAGCCGCCCAACCTCCGCGAACGGGACGTCGATCCCCTCCATCGCGAGCACGTTGTAGCCAGCATCGGTGAAGTATTTAGCACAGATGTCGTTGATCTCTCCGGTGAAGTACGTGACCCCCACGAACCGGTGAATGTCCAGCACACGCATGGCGTTCGTCTGGGTCTGCGGCGCCGTGATGATCGGTACCCCATACTTCTTCTCCCAGCCCTGAACGAGCGCTCTCTCGGCCTCGTAGCCCTGGACCATGAAGGGTGGCGCGCCCTCCGGGTGGATGAGATCCACGCCCAACCCGCTGAGCTCCTGGATCTTGCTCTCGACTGCGTCCATCACCGTCTTGAACTCGGATACGGTACCTTCGCGGATGTTCAGAAATGTTGGGATGACGCCGATCCCCTCAGGGAGGAGGCGGATGAACTCCTCCAGGGATCCTGGCCGCATGGTGGGCTTTACGACGCCAACAACGCCTCGCCAACTGGTGAACGTCACGTTCGTCCCTCCGTTGAGCTTGCGGGTGCCTCGAGCCGCTCATGACCGTGCCGAAGGGTGTCCCACGCCTCGGCGCTGCAGAGTGAGCGACTGGTCCCCTTACTCATTGTGCCCGACGACGCTCACCGCTCCACTCTGCCGCGCCAGCCCATATTCGATCGCGTCCGCCAGCGCTTCCCAGCTCGCCTCCAGAATGTTGGGTGACACCCCTACCGTCGTCCATGTCCCGTGCTCATCCGCGGACTCGATCAGGACCCGGACTTGCGTGCTCGTGCCCTCAGTACCGTCGAGGACGCGCACGCGATAGTCGGTGAGATGAATATCGGCGACACCCGGATAGAAGGGCTGCAGCGCCTTGCGCAGCGCGCGGTCCAGGGCGTGGACCGGCCCGTCGCCATCGGCCGCGGTGTGCTCCTCGCGATCACCCACCACTACCCGAATCGTCGCGTCGGTCCGCTGCTCGCCGCGTCCACGGTGGTCGATGGTGACGCGGTAGTCCTGGAGCTTGAACCGTGGCTCCCAGAGGCCGAGCTGCCGACGCAGCAGCAGCTCGAGCGAGGCGTCGGCGCTCTCGAACTGGTAACCACGGTTCTCCATCTCTTTCACCGTCTGGACGGCTCGCTGTGCCGCGGGCGCATCGTCCTCGAGGGAGATGCCCATCTCCTTCGCGGCGGCGAACAGGTTGCTCCGCCCGGCGAGCTCGGAGATCAAAACTCGACGAAGGTTGCCCACCGTGTCCGGGTCGATGTGCTCGTACGTCAGCTCGTTCCGCATCATGGCGCTCACATGGACGCCGCCCTTGTGGGCGAAGGCGCTCCGGCCGACGTACGGCTGGTTGTCGATGGGCACGAGGTTCGTGACATCGTAGAGGTAGGCCGAGAGCGCGGTGAGCTGATCGAGATTGGGACCGCATGCAAGGTCGGCGCCGAGCTTCAACGCGGCGCCTGCGATCACCGGGCACAGGTCGACGTTGCCACATCGCTCACCCACGCCGTTGATGGTCCCCTGGACTTGCGATGCGCCGGCGCGAACGGCAGCCAGGGTGTTGGCCACCGCGGACCCGGAGTCGTTGTGGACGTGGATCCCGACCTTCTTGTGCCCGGCTGCGACAACCTCCTTCACGATCTGCTCGACGTCCCACGGGAGCATCCCGCCGTTCGTATCGCAGAGCACGATCCAATCGGCGCCTGCGTGGGAGGCCGCCGCCAGCGTCTCCAGCGCGTACTCGGGATCGGCTCGATAGCCGTCAAAGAAATGCTCGGCGTCGTACACGACCTCCTTACCCTGATCCTTCAGGTAGGCGACGGAGGAGCGGATCATCTCGAGGTTCTCTTCGAGGGTGGTGCGCAGAGCCTCGGTCACGTGCAAGGTCCAGCTCTTGCCAAACAGAGTAACTACTGGTGTATCGGCCGCGAGGAGCGTGCGCAACCCTTCGTCCGCATCGGCGGCGATCCCCGCGCGACGCGTGCTGCCGAAGGCGCTGAGCTTGGCATGGGAGAGCTTCAACTCGCGGGCGCGGTCGAAGAACTCCGAATCCTTGGGATTCGAGCCGGGCCAACCGCCCTCGATGTAGTCGATACCGAACTCATCGAGCCTGCGGGCGATCCGCAGCTTGTCTTCAACCGTCAGGGAAACGTGCTCTCCCTGGGTTCCATCCCGCAACGTCGTGTCGTACACAAGTACCTGGCTCATCTCGCTCCTCTCAGTGCCGCAAGAACAACAAAAAATCCCGCCCCCAATGGGACGGGATCATTCCCGCGGTACCACCCAACTTCTCCGACAACGTCGAAGCACTCGATCAGGGTACGTGTTCATACCCTTGCCCCTCATAACGGGTGGCAAACCCGGCCACGCCTACTTGATGCGCTCCGATTGGGCATCGTCTTTCGGGTAGCGGCTCAGGGAGGATCTTCGACGTCGCTGCCGTGCCCGGTCACACCAAACCCGGGCTCTCTGGTCGGCCGTCGTTCGTCTACTCGTTCCCGTCGACGCCTGCTCGTATTCTCTTTTGCGACACTCTGGGCATTCTACGCGACGGTCACAGCCCTCGCAAGCGCGGCTAGTTGGAGCCGAAGAGTCTCTCATGAAACATAGGGACCTCCTAACAAAAATCTCGAGGGTCAGCTTGCCGCGGGCGCCCCGGCGGCGAGGTCGGGTTGCGAGGATCGACGCAGCCGCTGAGTGAGGAGCGCGGCCACCGCGATCAGGACGAGCAGCGCCTGAGCGATTGTGGTCTCCCACGTGGGGTAGAGGCCGAGCAAGCCATTCTCCGGAAGGTACGACACGGGCGTCGCTTGGAGGGCACCCGCGACCTGAAGCGCGTGGATGCCCATGCCGACGAACTTGAAGGCGAGATAGTAGATGAGCACCGTCGCGGTCAAGAAGAACGGTCGGATCGGAAGCCGCACGCCCAGCGCAAACATGAGCACCCCTGCGACAGCGAGCCCACCGGTGCCGATCAGGAGGCCGAGCATCAAGTCGGTGAACGAAATGGCTGGCGCGATACCCGCATAGAAGAGCACAGTCTCCGCGCCCTCCCGAAACACCGCGAGGAACGCCAGAAAGGCGAGCGAGAAGAGGCTGTTCTGGGAGAGGGCGGCGGTGCCCTTATCCTGGATATAGCGGTGCCACGCGCCAAGACTCGCCTTCGAGTGGAGCCAGTAGCTCATATAGATCAGCATCACCGCTGCGACGAGCCCGGTAACGCCCTCGAGCAGCTCTCGGTTCGAGCCAGCCGCCTTGGCGAACAGCACGTTCACAAGCGCGGCGACGCCGATGCTGGCGACGATGGCCGTGGCACACCCCGCCCAGATCCACTTCGCCTTGTCCGAGTGGCCCATCCGGGCGAGGAACGCGAGAAGTGCGCCCACGACGAGGAGCGCCTCCAACCCCTCGCGCAACAGAATGATGGCCGCGTCCGCGACGCCGTAATGGGCGCCGCCCTCTGCCACCTCCGATAGCTCCAGCTTCATCTCGGCCAGGGTTGCGCGCGCGCCCGTCACGTCGGGCGGCTGCTGAGCGAGTTGGGCCGCTGCCTTGGCCATGTTGTTCTCGGTGCGCGTGTAGGTATTCGCCGATCGGACCTTGACCAGACCTTCAACGTCGGTCCACTCCTCGCGAAACGCGTTGACCTCTACCGCCGCGCCCCGCGCGTCGCCGGTGGAAAGCTTTGCCGTGGCGCCATCGACGCGCGTTAGCAGCTTTTGGATGCCCTCGGGTCCGCTCGGGGTCACGGACGCCTGTTGAGTTGTCGCGGCCTGGCCGGCTCCGCCGCCTGCCTCGGCGATGAAGCCGTCGCATTCCGCGCGGAGCCTGTTGAGTGCGTCCATGGCCCGCGCGGCGTCGGGCGGGTTGTTGGTCAGCGCGAACTTGGCGTCGCCCATTGCGTCTTCGATGGACCGGTATCGGGCCCGCGACACCGCTCGAATGCCGTCCTCGATGTCGAACCAGCCATCGTCGAACGCGAGGTACTCGGTTCGCGCCGCATTCAGATCGCCCGCTTGCAGGCGTGCGATAGCGGCATCAACGCGACTGGAGAGCAGGGTCAGGTCCTCGCTGGGACTGGCCGCCTTGATGGGGCACGTAAGAATCAACAAACCGAAAAAGAACAACGGGACGGCGGCGACGCGCCCTACCCAAGGGGCCATGAGAGCCTCCCCAAGATGGATGTTGACTTAGTAGAGGCTAATGTATCAGATTAGTCCAGGATAGTGCGAGGGCACAATGGCCCCCAGTGAAGGAGTGTGAGCCAACGAGTTCCCTAGTGGGAGGCTTGCAGAACGCGGAGCGCCTCGGCGACGACGTGCTCGGGCGTGAAGCCGAGCTCACGGTAGAGCACGCTCGCAGGCGCCGACGCACCGAATCGATCGAGCCCAATCACGGCGCCATCATCGGTGACGTATCGCGACCAACCAAGCGTTACTCCCGCCTCGATGGAGACCCGGGCTCGCACGGAGGGGGGCAGCACAGCGTCGCGATATTCGGCTGGCTGCTCGTCGAAGAGCTCCCAGCTCGGCAGGCTGACGACTCGCGTAGGCACGCCCTGTGCCTCGAGCTGCTCCCGCGCCGTCATCGCGACCGCGACTTCAGAGCCGGTGCTGATGAGAATGACCGACGGAGCGCCGCCCGATGCCTCCGCGAGCACGTATCCGCCCCGATGCACGCCCTTCGCATCGCCGAAGATCGCGCGGTCGTAGATAGGCAACGCCTGGCGACTGAAGACAAGCGTGGTCGGACCAGGTCGCTCGAGGGCAACCCGCCACGCTTCCGCAACCTCATTGGCGTCGGCGGGCCTCAAGACCACCAGCTCCGGGATCGCGCGCAGAGCGACGAGATGCTCGACCGGCTGATGGGTCGGGCCATCCTCGCCGAGACCGATGCTGTCGTGGGTGAAGACGAAGATCACTCGAATCTCGGTCAGGGAGGCGAGACGAATAGCCCCGCGCATGTAGTCCGAGAAAGTGAGGAAGGTTCCGGTGAAGGGGATCAGCCCGCCGTGGAGCGACATGCCGTTCGCGGATGCGCCCATCGCGTGCTCCCGCACGCCGAAGTAGATGTTTCGACCGCTGAAGTTCGTCCGGCTCAGGACACCCACGTCCTTGACGTTGGTGTTCGTCGAGCCCGACAGGTCGGCCGACCCGCCGACCAGCATCTCGACGCGCTCCATCAAGGCGGTCAAAACCCTCCCGGATGCAGCTCGAGTGGCCATGGGCCCATCAGATGGCGCAAAAGACGGAACTGTCGAGTCCCAATCGGGCGGCAGCTCCCCCGACTGCTCGCGGCGCCACTTGGCGGCTTCCTCTGGGTATGCGGCAGCATAGGCTTGGAACCGCTGCTGCCATTCCACCTGGAGGCCTTGCCCCCGGGCGACGGCGGAGCGGAAGTTCTGAATCGCCTCCGGGGGCTCGAGGAAACGCGGCTCGACCGGCCAGCCCAGATTTTCCTTGGTGGCCTTGAGCTCGTCGTCTCCGAGCGCCTCGCCGTGCGCCTTCGAGGTGCCGGCGCGCCCGGGGCTGCCATACCCGATGGTCGTTCGGACGAGGAGCAGTGACGGCCGATCCGTCACCTGCTGGGCCTCGCGAATCGCGGCCTCAACGTCCGCTAGATCGTTCCCGTCGGGTACCCGGCGCGTGTGCCATCCGTAGGCAGCGAAGCGGCCCTCGACATCCTCGCTGAAGGCGAGCGACGTCGGTCCATCGAGCTGCACGTCATTGTCATCGTAGAGGTAGATGAGCTTGCCGAGGCCAAGGTTCCCGGCGAAGCTCGCCGCCTCGGAGGCCACACCCTCCTGGAGGTCGCCGTCCGAAACGATGGCATAGGTGTAGTGGTCGACGATCTGCTGGTCCGGCTTGTTGAAGCGCGCGGCCAGAATGCGCTCCGCGATCGCCATGCCGACGCCGTTGGCAAAACCTTGACCCAGTGGGCCAGTCGTCGCCTCCACTCCTGGGGTCAGCCTGTATTCTGGGTGCCCGGGAGTCTTCGATCCCCATTGACGAAATCGGCGGATCTCGTCGAGCGATAGCTCGTAGCCGGTCAGGTGTAGCAGGGCATAGAGGAGCATCGACGCGTGGCCCGCGGACAGCACGAAGCGGTCTCGGTCCGGCCAGTGCGGGTCAGCGGGGTTGTGTCGGAGGATGCGCGTCCAAAGGACGTATGCCATCGCAGCGGCACCCATGGGCGCGCCTGGATGGCCGGAGTTCGCCTCTTGCACTGCGTCCGCGGCGAGCATACGGATGGTGTTTATGCTGAGTTGATCCAACTCCGAGCCATGGGCAGGTGCAGCGCGCACGGAAGAACCCGCGCTCACCAGAAGAAGAACGGAGCTACGTCGCGCTCGATGCGGACTGAAGGTCCTCCGGTGTCGATGACCCATGCGTTCGGCCCGAAGCGCTGAACATATGGCTGGGCGTACGTCGGCTGGAAGTTCACGCCGCACCCGCAGCCGCTGACCTGGACACTCTGGGTCGCGGAGTCGCCGCTCGACGAGCGGGCGACGACGTGGAGCGTGTGCGCGCCCTGTGAAACGTTGCGCGGCATCCAATCGAAGTTGTAGCCGCTGCTGCGAGCCTCAGGTCGGCCGAGGGCCGATGCTACGTCAGGCCTCGAGATCCCAAGAACGGCCGAGCCGAGAAACGCGCCGGTGCCCGGCGCTCCGTCGAGGTACACGTCGACGCCGGTGATGCCCGTGCCGGACGTGCCCGCTGCGAGAGCCCAACCGCCCACCAGTACTCGCTGGCCGTTCGTGACGACGATCGCGCCACTTGGTGCGTCCACGTTCAGGGTGATCTGCGAGGTCTGTGCGCTTGCCGCACCGCGCAGGAACGAAACAGGGGCAACGAGAAGGAACAGCCCCACCGCGATCGGAACCACCAGACGCGCGCCGAACACTCGAACGTATCGCATGAATCCCTCCCGCTAACCCGCTAAATGGATGAAAAACCTGTGACCACTCTACAAGGCGCGCCAACAGGGCGCACCGTTCGCAAACCCGATGTGGAACTATTATCGGAAGTCTGGCGGGACTTACGCTACCCGGTCTAGTCTGGCACGGCGAGGGCAAGCGCGAATCGATTCTCCCCATCTGTGTACCAGTGCCGCAACCGGAAGCCAGCCGATGCCAGCATTGACGTTACGGTTTCTTCGGTGAACTTGCAGGAGATCTCCGTCCGAATGGACTCGGACGGTTCAACGTCAACGGCTAGGTCGATCGCGGAGACGCGTACGCGTTGAGGCTCCTCGGGAATCAAGTGCATCTCGATGCGCTGCAGCTCCCGGTTGTACGGCGCGTGGTGTCGATATGCCTCGGGAACGAAGTCGGCGCCAAGAGCCGCGTTCACTGCCCGCAGGATGTTGCGGTTGAATTCCGCCGTCACACCCGCGGAATCGTTGTACGCGGCTTCCAGCACAGCCGGGTCCTTCACCAGGTCCACGCCAATCAACAGCGCGTCACCTTCCCCCAAGAGATCGCGGGTCTGGCTCAAGAACGCCTGACGCTCCGCAACATCGAGATTGCCGATGGTGCCGCCCAGGAAGATTGTGAGCCGTGGCTGGCTCGAGGGCGGGATGAGCAGGAGGTGCACCTGGAAGTCGCCGACGATGCCGTGGATACGGAGGCTCGGATACTGTGCCAGCAGACGCTCGGAGCTCTCGCGCAGCATCTGCTCGCTCACGTCCATCGGTGCGTACTCACGGAGCAAGCCGTGCCGCTCCATGGCATCCAGCAGCGTGCGAGTCTTGGTTGCGGATCCCGAGCCAAGCTCCAAGAGTGACCCGAACTCGAACTCCGTTACGAGCTCATCGGCGATAGATTGGAGGATCGCGAACTCTGTGCGCGTCTGGTAGTACTCGGGCAGTTCGGTGATTTGCTCGAACAGCTCGGAGCCAGGCGCGTCGTAGAAATACTTTGATGGAAGCGTCTTGGGGCTGGCTGTCACCCCGCGGCGCACGTCCTCGGCCATCGTGCTGAGGACGCCATCGTCATTCAAGTACACGTCGAGAGTCAGGCGGTCAACACTCGGCTTCATTCAACCAACCACCGCGTGCGCATTTCGAGACGGGCAGCTTGGGCGGCGGGATGCATGGTAACACGCCCTCGCTCACCCCTTGGCAGGGGATCCGCTCTACGAGCAGCGTGGGTCGTCCTCGTCGCCGCACAAGGCCTGGAGGATTGCTCGAGCAGCGTCGAGACCGGCTGCGGAATCGATGACTCCGCTTTCTCCGATCTGGTTCGCGTCGCTCACATTCGAAGTTTGCTGCGCCAAGACAGCCCGCGCAATCAGCCGCATGAACCGACCATCCAGCGCTGATATGCCGCTGGCGCCACGTTGCACCGCCGCGTCGATCTCGTCCCACCGACTGGAAGGTTGCGACCGCCATCTGTCCGCATCGCCAAGGACGGCGCCCGTGATCAAGCTCTTCACTCGTTCGTTCGTCGTGAAGTCGTATGCCGCGAGGGCGATGCCGGGATCGAACAGCGTTGGACGGTCGGACGGCAGCATGCCCGGAGAGTACGCTGTTCCCCCTGAATGCCGGCCACTCGGGCCGACGAGGACGTCGAGCGTGACTTGACTTGCACACCGCACCACCTCGGTCGATCGAGCATCCCGCAGCACACCCATGGCCAAGTTGGCCGCCTGGAACCGATCGATCATCGTGGTCGCGAGCGTTATGGGAATAGAGGTTCCATCGGGACGCGAGCGATCCTCGGGGTGGTTGGAGGCCAGCGTCTGGCAGAGCTCCTGCGGAGACTGAGCGGTGTTCGGGCGCGGCAAGCCGCCCGGGATCGGTGTTCTCGTCGGACCGGCAGGCACGGCTTCGGGAGTCGACGCGAGCGACAGGTCAGGCTCCGGCGTGGTCTCCGGATCCTCTCTCGTGCCCGGCTCAATCGTGGCGCCAGGAGGGGCGCCAACGCTGGCCACGGCAGCACGCGTTGGCGATGGACCGGGCGTGGCCGCTGGACTCGGGCGAGGAGTGCATGCGTTGAGCGAAAGGACCAAGGAAAGAGCGAGAAGGAGCCCGCGATGGCGGGCGCACATGAGGAAGGACAGGATCCGCGGCCTCCCGGGCGTATGTTCCCCGCCCGACCGCGGGGCAATTCGAATCGCGAGTAAGTTGTACCATCAGGCATCAATTGCGTCCCAGCGGCGATCGTTTGGGAATCGCTAGAACGGCATCTCGGACGGCGGCCTGTCCGGCGCGGAGGAGCGTACGCTGCGGCTCGTGTCGACGTTGAGACCCGGACGGGATGAGCACGCCGCGGACGTCCCCGACGTGGCAGGGCCTGTGGCCGCGTCCCCCGCGGCCGCCGAGCTTCCAGAGCAACCGCTACCGCGGCGACGAAAACGTCTTCCGTTCAGCGCTCGCGGTCGTCGCATTTGGCTCCTGGCTCAGCGGGAGAACATTCCCCAACTCGCTGCGTTCTCCGTTACGCTCCTCGTCTTTGGTTCGGTCGCAGCCTACCTCACAGAAGCCGATTTCGAAGACGCCAGCATCAGATCCTTTGGAGATGCTCTCTGGTACAGCATCGTAACCATGACTACGGTTGGATACGGCGACCTGACGCCCAAATCACCCGCGGGAAAGATGGTGGGCGTAATGCTCATGCTGGGAGGCATGGGGCTGCTCTCCCTCTTTACGGCCACCATCGCCTCGAATCTCGTGGCGCGGAGGATCAGAGAGGAACACGATTTGAGCGACATCCGGTGGCGAAACCACGTCCTCGTGTGCGGTTGGAACCAATACGGCGAGCGGGTTCTCGATGGCCTCGTCGCCGCCTCAGGGAGGAAGACCGAGATCATCCTGGTCAATGCGGAACCGGAGGACACGACCCAGGATCTAGTCGCCCGCTATCCGAACGCGGCGCTCCACTACGTGCACGGAGACCCCGCCGCTGAGGGAACGCTGGAGCGCGCGCACGTCCGCTTCGCGCGATCGGCTGTGGTTCTGGCCGACATGTCCCGATCGCCCGCCGCCGCGGCCGACGAACGCACCACGCTGATCACGTTGGCAATCAAGAGCCTCAAGCCCGACATCAAGGTCACGGCGGAGGCCCTAGACCTCGGAAGCGAAGCTCACCTGCGCCGAGCAGGTGCCGACGACATCGTCATCAGCGGCGAGTTCAACGGGTTCATGCTCTCTTCCGCCGCTGTATCACCCGGCATGTCCCAGGTGATTCGGCGCCTCCTATCTTTTGGCGAAGGCGAGCTTCGCCGACAGCCAATCCCTCCAGAGTACGTGGGCAAGACGTTCGGTGAGGTGTTCCAGGTTCTGCGTCAGCAGAGCGGATTCCTGACGCTGGCCATCGTGACCGAGGAGCCCGCCCTAACACTCGACGACCTTCTCACGGATGATTATTCGCTCATCGACGAATTCATCCGTCAGCAATTTATTCAAGCTGGCACCGAGTACCTGCGATTCGAGGAAGGTGAGACCCACGTCGTAGTCAATCCGCCTGATTCCTACGTGGTTCGGCTCCACGACGCAGCGATCGGCATCCCGAGAAACACGTGAGCACAGTCGACACGTTTCGCTCGATGAGCCTGTTCAATGGCCTCAGCGAGGAGCAACTCGCACGGCTAGATTCCGTCGCTCGGCGGAGGACAGTGGAGCCAGGAACGGACGTGGTGCGCGAGGGAGAGCACAGCTACGCTCTCTTCATTCTCGTCTCGGGGACCGTAGAGGTGAGCAAGCGGCTCGGCAGCGCCCTCGGGACGGAAACGCACCGTGGCCTGCGCAAGACGATCGTTCGCCTCACTGCACCCCAGTTCTTCGGCGAGATGGCGTTGCTCGGCGACACTGAGCGCACCGCTACGATTTCGGCGAGCGACGAGTGCGAGCTACTGGAGATCTCTGAGGAAGACTTCGACCACTTGGTCGCGACGGATCTCGCCCTGGGCTATCGACTTCTCTACAATCTGGCCGTGGTCCTCTGCGAGAGACTCCGCCGCACGGACCGGGACGTTCTCAAACTCACCGCGGCCCTCAGCGTCGCCCTCGGCAACCGCTAGGCTGGTTGCTCGCCGCCCTTGAACGGAGACCCGTTGGGTGTCGCCTTTACCAGCGCCTGGAGGATTCATTGAACCCGAGCGAAAGCTATATCGAGGAGCGCATCGACGGCGTCGAAAAGGTCACAGGGTCGGCCACCTACGCGGCCGACGTTTCGCGCCCCGGCATGCTCCACGCCAAGATCCTGCGCAGTACGGTGCCACACGCCCGCATCGTCTCGATCGACGCCTCGCGCGCGCTTGCGCTCCCGGGCGTTCGGGTAGTGCTGACCGGCGCCGACCTACCGCCCGTTCGGATCGGCCGCTCCATGCGTGACATGCCCGTGCTCGCCCAGGGAAAGGTGCGCTTCATCGGTGAGAAGGTCGCGGCCGTCGCCGCCGATACCCTCGAGATCGCCCTGCAGGCGCTGGACCTGATCGACGTCGAGTACGAGGAGCTGCCCGCTGTCTTCGATCCGCTCGACGCGATGGAGCCAAACGCGCCGGTCATCCACGACCCAGCCGAGGTGCGGGCACAGGCAACGCCGAAGCAGCAGCCCGGCGACTACCCCAACAGCGTCTCGGCGCCGGTGTGGGGCGTCAGCGAGACGGATATCAAACAGGTATTCGCGTCCGCCGCTCATACGTTCGAGCACACGTTCCGGACGCCGGTTCAGCACCAGGGCTACCTCGAGCCGCACGCGTGCATCGTGGAGCTGGACGACCGCGACGTGGCCCACATCTGGGCCTCGAACAAGGCGCCCTTCTTGCTGCTGGATTATCTGCGCCTCGGCCTGGGCCTCACCCGAGAGCAGGTGGAGATCCACATGCTGCCCCTGGGCGGGGACTTCGGCGGCAAGGGCTCCTTCATGGATATTCCCCTTGCCTACTTCCTGGCAAAGGCGGCACGGCGGCCGGTCAAGCTCGTCATGACCTTCGCCGAGGAGCTGATGGCCGCCAACCCCCGCCATTCGGCCGTGATCACCGTGCGCAGCGCTTTCGACGGCGGCGGCAAGCTCGTCGGTCGATGGACGCGATCCGTGTACAACAGCGGCGCCTACGCAGCCTTCAAACCGGCCCCGGACGCGACGCTGCCAGGCATCCGCGGCGGCAGTCTCGGTCCCTACGAGGTGTCCGCATTCCGGATCGAAGGACACATGGTCTACACGAACACCGTTCCGTGTGGACACATGCGGGCGCCAGGCGAGGCACAGCCGATGCACGCCGTCGAGTGCCACATGGACCTCTGCGCGCGCGAGATGGGCATCGACCCACTGGAGCTGCGCCTCATCAACGCCCCACACGAGCTTCGCAAGACGCCGAGCGGCGAGCCGGGAACGCCGTTGCGCGCCCGTGAGGTCCTGCAGGAAGCCGCGAAAGCTATCGGCTTACATGATCCCCGGCCAGAAGGAATCGGCCGGGGGATCGCGTTAGTCGAGGTTGGAAACAGCCTGGGCGACTATCAGATGGGGATGACGATCGAGCGCAACGGCAGCGTGGTGGTCCACACCCCAATCATCGAAAACGGCGCGGGAATGCTGACCGTGTTCCGTCAGATGGCGGCCGAGGAGCTCGGCCTCACGGTCGAGCACGTGCGCATCAACCAGACGACCGACGGCATCGAGTACGACCGCGGAGTCGGAGGCAGCCGGATCACCCGCCTGATCGGCCGCATGATTAGCATGCTCGCGGAGCGACTCCAGAACAGGCTCGCCGAAATGGTCGCCGCCGAGTTCGGCTACGAGGCAGATCAAGTCACCCGCGAGGACGGCGGCTTCCGCACACCCGACGGGAAGCTCCTCAGCCTGGCGGACGCGGCATCACTGGCGCCTGATGACATCCACGATCTGCTTCGCTACGAGCCGAACGAGTTCGACAGCGTCGAGGTGTTCGCGGCCGTGGGCGTGGAGGCCTCTGTGGATCGCGAGACCGGACAGGTCAAGACGAAGCGCATCGTGAGCGCGCACGAGGTCGGCAGAGTAGTGCACCCAGTGATGCACCAGGGCCAGATCGAGGGCGGGCTGACCCAGGGCTTCGGCTATGCCCTCTGTGAAGGCCTGACGTTCGAGGACGGCCGCGTTACGATGGTCAACCTCCAGGACTACAAGCTTCCCGTTGGGATCGACCTCCCCGAAATGGAAACGATCCTACTACCCGCGGACCTGAGCCTGGGCATCACCCCCATCGGTGAGGGCCCGAACTGCGCGATGTCGGCCGCTATCGTGAACGCGGTCGTCGACGTACTTGGCCGCCAAGTCGAAATTCCAATCTCCTCGGAGGCCATCGCGCTGGGCTGAAGCGTGGAGTAACATGACCTCACATTGGACGCGAGACGGAGGAACGGCATGGGCGTAACGCGCGAACGGTTCAATCAGGGACTGACCTACGAGCAGTTCAAGGGCGTCTTGAAGGGGAACCGCGAACAGTTTGAGGCAAATGATGCGAAGCTCGAGCTGAGCGATGCGGACCTTGCGCCATTCCGTGCGCTACCCACCACGTTGGACGTGGTGGTCGTCGTCACCGAGACGTGCCCGGACGTCATCATGAACGTGCCGATTCTGAACCGGATCGCACAGGAGACGGGCAAGCTCAATCCGCGCATCTTCCTCCGCGACGATAACAAGGACATCATGTCCCAGTATATGAACGGGCCATACGAGTCGGTACCAGTCTTCGCCTTCTTCGACCCGAACTGGAACCAGCTTGGCGTCTGGATCGAGCGGCCGCGAGGCGTGACCGATCTCCGCGACGCCAAGACCCGCGAGATCTACGCCAGCGATCCGGCGTTCGGCTCACCAGACGCTCCTCCGAGCGCCCTGCCCGAAGAGGTTCGAGGGCGACTTCAACAGCTCATCAAGCAGATGCGCACGGATACGAATGTCGCTTATGCGCGCGAGACGATCCGCGACCTGGGCGAGATGATGCACGAGATCGGCCGCGGCACGGCCAACGGCCAGCCCCAGTGGCGAGGCAACCTGGCGGCCGTGGCCGCGTAGCCGCGATCAAGAGATTGCAGAGCGTCGGTCTTCATCGGTAGCTCCGCGGCAATCAGGTGATCCGCGACGAACTCGATTAGACCTTGAACGAGCGCCCCCCGTCGGGGGCGCTCGTCTCATGTCGTGGGTTGCGACTGGTGGATGCATACTGTTCGTAGAGGCATCAAACGCCTGGGGTTATTGGTTAGCGCTCGACCGGCCGGCCCAACCCCGTTTTCGCCTCCGCGGACGCGTCGAGCGCTTGTGAGGAGGCGAAATCGGGGTTGGGACGGCTTGTAGGCCGACCGTACCGCGATGAGGCGAGCCGCTTAGCCTCACCGAAAGCGGCAAAGGAAATCAGGCGAGGGAGCGCCCCGGCGCTCGGTGCCGACGCCCCGTCGGGTCGAAGCTGGTCTCAGGCCTTCTGTCGCGGCGAATACCCTAGCGCCATGAGCACTCCGGTGAGCTCACGACCGCTCGGCTCCGTCATGGTTCGTCCGTCGGGCAACACGATCGTCGGGACGCTACGGTTCCCGCCGTTCACCGACGACACGTATTCAATCGCCTTGTCGTTCCCAGTGATGTCGATCCACTCGTAGTCGACCTCGAAACCATCGAGAACTCGGCGCGCAACCATGCAGTCAGGACACCAGTTCGTCCCGAAGACGCGGATCGTCTCCGTGGTGCTTCGGGCCTCTGTCGCCATCTGCGTTTCCGTCATTCACTCAACCTTCGCTGCAATGTCTTCCTTCTTCAACGCACGCTCGGTTCGCGACATTCCCCCGCCGACCTCACCACGCACGACATCCGCGAGAGCCCGAATGAACAGCGGCATCGTGTTCAGGCTCTCGGTCCGGTCCAGACTCATACCAGCCATCTCCGCCTGCTCGCGCGCGGCCACGTCGATGTCGTAGCGCACTTCGAGATGATCCGCCAGGAATTGAACGGGCGCAACGAGCGCACGCGCGTGCCCAGCGGCACGCAGCTCCGGGAAAAGGTCCTTCACGTCGGGGGTGAGCCACTCCTCGGGTGTGTGGCCCGCGCTCTGATATGCGAAGCGCCATTGAGCGTCCGGTAACCCGGCCCCAGCGGCGGCAAGTCGGGCCGTTTCCTGGAGCTGGGCGATGTACTCCGGCTCGCCGTCGGCCACCGACTTCGGCAGGCTGTGCGCGGTGAACAGCACGGGCACCGTCCCGCGCTCTTCGGCGGGCAGCTTTCCCAAAGCCTCACGAACGCGCCGCGACAACGCCTCCACGAACATCGGTGAGTCGTGCCAGGGCCCTGCAGTCGTGATCTCGACTCCCGGGTGCGCCGCCTTCGCCGCCTCGAGCGCCCTCGTGTAGCCGCCCATGATGATGGGCGAGAACTGTGGCGATAGCACAACGGCGACGACGCGTAGCGCCTCAGCCGCCACCAGCTCCGCCACCCCTTCGGCGATGAAGGGGGGAGCGTGGCGCATGCCAACCGCGACTCGGAATGATTGACCGCCGCCGTCCGTGGCGTTGAGCTCCACCTCCAGGGCCTTGGCCTGGTCGCGCGTGATGCGCGTTAGTGGCGAGCCGCCCACGAGAGCAAAGCGGCGGCGCATCTCGGCCACGAGCTCGTCCGGCACGGGGCGACCGCCTCGCACGCTGGAGAGATACGCGGGCACGTCATCCAGCGTCTCAGCGGTGCCGAAGGTCATAAGGAGGACGCCGATGGGCTGCGCCCCGTCCGAAGGGGTCGTCATTCCGTCAACTAGCTCGAGCGCGCGCTGGTGGTGTGGACGAACTCCACGAGGCGTGTCAGCACTTCCGGAGGCGTATCCGGCAAGACGCCGTGGCCGAGATTGAAGATGTGACCCGCGCGCCCAGCGGCGCGATCGAGCACGTCGCGCGCACCTTCCTCGATGACCGGGAACGGCGCGAGCAACGTGACCGGGTCGAGATTCCCCTGTACGCCACGGTCATAGCCGATGCGCGCCCACGCATCGTCCAGCGACACGCGCCAGTCGAGACTCAACACATCCCCGCCCGCACGAGCCATGAGCTCCAGGAGGCTTGCCGCCCCCGTCCCAAAATGGATAGTTGGCATGTTGACAGCCCGCATCTCCTCGAAGATGCGGGCTGAATACGGCATCACCGCGCGCTCGTAGTCGCGCGGGCTGAGGATCCCAACCCAGCTATCGAAGAGCTGCACGATCTGGGCGCCCGCTTCCACCTGACCGCGAAGGTACCGAACGATGACTTCTGTGACTGTTTCCATGAGCTGGTGCCACAGCGCTGGCTCCCCGAGGAGCATGGACTTTGCTCGCGCGTAGTCGCGTGACGGCCGGCCCTCGATCATGTAGCACGCGATCGTAAAGGGCGCTCCCGAGAAGCCAACGAGCGCCGCACGCCCCGCTAGGTCCCGACGCAGCAGGCGGATGGCCTCGAACACGTACGGCGTCGCCTCTTCGGCGTCGATAACGCGCAGCCGGTCCACGTCCGCCTTGGTGCGAATCGGATCTGCGATGATCGGCCCGATCTCCGGCTCGATGATGAACGGAACACCCATGCCCTCGAGTGGGAGCATGATGTCCGCGTACATGACCGCCGCGTCGACACCGAAGATGTCGACGGGCATCTTCGTCACCTGAGCGCACAACTCAGGCGTCTTGGCCATCGTGAGGATGTCGTACTTTTGCCGAAGCTGCCGATATTCGGCGAGGCATCGACCCGCCTGACGCATGAACCAGACGGGCGTGGCGTCGACTGGCTGCAGCCTACTGGCGGCGAGCACGCGCTCCTCGCCCGTCATGTGAAGTGTTGCGGTGCCTGTCGTGGTCGGACCTCCCGCGGGAATTGCCCCGTATTCTCTCACGTTTCACTTGAGGGAGACATACTCGTCGCAGCGCGCTTCCGTCCGGCCTCAGGCGCACGCTCGGGTAGAATTTCGCAACATCACGGAGGAGCGCAAGGTGCAGCAACCACAGGAGCCGTTCAAGCGAATCGGCATCGACGAAGCGAAGCAGCTCATGGCGGAAGGCAAAGTCCGCGTGGTCGACGTGCGGAATCCCGACGAGTGGGCAGCCGGCCACATCCCCGAAGCCACGCACATTCCGTTGCCGATAATCATCAACAACCCCGACTCAAACCTCGCCGGCGATTTCGAGCAGCCGCAGCTCTTCGTGTGCGCCGTGGGTGAGCGGAGCGCCATCGCCTGCGAAGTCGCCGCAATGATGGGCTACAAGACTGTCTATAACCTCACCGGCGGCACCACGGAATGGATTCGGAGCGGCAACCCCGTCTCCCGCTAGCTCCTTGCCCCCCCGCTGGCCGACCACGTAGAATGAGTTGTCTTCATGGACTCCGCTTTGTGCGGGGACTTGTTGTACAAAGTGCTCCCCCTTATAATGCGGCCGTGAGTCCGGCTCCTCGGTGCCAGGTACGTCCCACCGCATGTTCTCACCCCAGTTGACCCGCCCTTCGGGGTCTCATGTCATGGATCCGCACTAGAGAAACACAAGCAGGTCGTTCGACGGATGCCTAAAGCGGCGTCTTCCGCCGCGCGGGGCGCTACCCGCAAGCCCTAGTGCCACACATCTGAAATCCACCCGCACACTCACGTTCATTGCATGGAGCGTATCCGTTGTACCTTAGCGAACTCGAAGCCAAGACTCGGGAAGAACTCCAGGACCTCGCTCGAGACCTCGGCGTCCACGGCACCAGCACGATGCGCAAGCAAGATCTCATCTATCGCCTTCTCCAGGCCCAGACCGAGCAGCAAGGAAACATCTTCGGCGGCGGCATTTTAGACATCGTGGACGAGGGCTACGGCTTCCTCCGCGGACCGACCTGCCTGCCCGGGCCCACTGACGTCTACGTCTCCCAAACCCAAATTCGGCGGCTAGGCCTCCGTACCGGCGACATGGTCACCGGCCAGATCCGGCCCCCGAAGGACAACGAAAAGTACTATGGGTTGATCCGGGTCGAAGCCGTCAACGGCGTCGATCCAGAAGTGGCGAAGCGACGCCCGTACTTCGATACCCTGACACCCATCTTCCCCACGAAGATGATCAGCCTCGAGACCACCTCAGACAACTTGACCCAAAGGCTCATCAATCTCGTTTCCCCCATTGGGCGCGGACAGCGCGGCCTCATCGTCTCTCCGCCCAAGGCAGGCAAGACGACGGTCTTGAAGCACATCGCCAATGGCATCACCACCAACCACCCGGACATCCACCTGATGGTCGCCCTTATTGGCGAGCGACCCGAGGAAGTGACGGACGTCAAGCGCTCGATCAAAGCAGAGGTGATCGCCTCGACGTTTGACGAGCCCGTTGAGGACCACACGGCGGTGGCGGAGATGGCGCTGAACCGCGCGAAGCGCCTCGTCGAAGGAGGCCGCGACGTCGTCATCCTGCTCGACAGCATTACGCGGCTCACCCGCGCCTACAACCTCGACGTGCCACCAAGCGGACGCACGCTTTCCGGTGGCATCGATCCGGTGGCGCTCTACCCGCCAAAGCGGTTCTTCGGCGCAGCCCGGAACATCGAGGAGGGCGGAAGCCTCACCATCATGGCCACATGCCTCGTCGATACGGGAAGCCGCATGGACGACGTGATCTACGAGGAATTCAAGGGCACCGGCAACATGGAGCTGCATCTTGACCGCAAGCTCGCCGACCGACGGATCTTCCCGGCTCTCGACGTGCTTCGCAGCGGCACCCGACGCGAAGAGCTCTTGCTCGACGAGACAACCCTGAAGCAGGTCTGGCTCATGCGTCGCATGCTAGCTCAGATCGGCTCTTCGGACAGCATCGAGCTGGTGCTCAACCGCCTCGTGAAGACGAAGAACAATGCGGAATTCCTCACGACCCTCAGCAAAGCGGAGACTTAGCTCAGAGCTGCTCTTACCTGAGCAAGGACGGGTCGGGCAGCACCGTCACAGTTCGACGCTGCACGCCGAACTGGATCGCCGAGCCACGGTCGAGGAAGAAGATCTCGACGTGGTCGCCTCGAACCCCGCCTCCCGTGTCTTCAGCCACGAAGACCATGTCGTAGCCGTCGATCATGAGTCGTGAACCGAGGGGGATCACGCGCGGATCAACGGCTACTGTGCCCCAGTGCGCGACGGTGCCGGACTTTGTGATGGAGCCATGCGCCCCATTCCCCGGCTCCTGGAATGTGTATGCCGTGACCAGGGCGACGAAGGTTTGCGCGCCGGCGACCGACACCCCGTTGCCAGCAGCCTGGGCATTCGTCGGAGCGGGCGGGCCAGCGAGCAGGAAGTCCCCCGCGCCCCAGCCCGTGCTTCCAGCGCGGTTGTAGCCGGACACGCGATACCAGGCACGCCGATCGGCATCGAACCGCGGGCCCTCGACAACTCGGAGCTGCGTGCCCTCTGGAACCACGGTGACCGCGGGAAACTCAACGCCGGGGCCTTGGCGAACCTGCAGTCCTTGGGTGCCTGTTCCATCAACTCGTGCATCCCACCCCCGATTGCCATCGGCATCGGCGGCTGCCACCACGGGGCCCTGATGCATGAGCGCCCAGACGAAGAGCGTGCCGGCAAGCGCGGCACGACTCCCAGCCTGGATAACTGTTGAACGAGTCAAGTCTGTTCCTCCGGATCAACGGAAAGTTCGGACACAGGCAAGCCCTCATTGGCTGCCTGCGCAGCGGTGGAGCATGTTTCACGAATGGAAAAGGGGGAGCAGGAGCAGCTACTGCTGCGATGGAGGGGCCGTCATCCGAGAGGGAATCCCGGCGGCAAGAAAAAAACTGGAGAGGAAAGGGCGGGTTGCGTTCGTGAAACGAGAGCAGTGGCGACACGCCAGATACAAACCGGTAGCCCACCGCTCTACGAACGAGGTGCTCCCCCGATCTCCGCCTCCACAACGGAGATGCGGCTTGTCTGGAGTTTTTAGAACTCTCCCTGCGCAATCTTCAGTCGTCATAGACTGAGCGTTATGATCCGCGCGTCGCCAAGCTGGTACAGACTAAATGGTCGAGAAACCCGTGTCAAGGGAAGTTGACGATTTATTTCGGACTGTGACAACCGGTCAGCGTAATTGGCGTTTGTCTGTAACCTATTTCGTCAACATGGATGAAGCGGCCCTGCTCGTGATTCAAGCAAATCCCCTCGCACCCGAATCGGGTCTGGCGCTCACCAACGCGCTTGGGTTGATCGAGGACATATAGCTGGCTAAAATCCCCGAGTCGAACACCGCTTCTTTGAGCGCGCCGCCTCGGTACGCCTCGTCCCTCGGCTGCGTATGTATTCCTTACGCCCGTGCTTTTGGCCGCGTGTCCTGTGTGCCGGGCGCCACGCAAGGCCCGGAGGACAATTCATGAATCTCAAACTCTGGCTCGGGCTGGCGATAAGTGCCGTCTTCCTCTGGCTGGCCATCCGAAACGTCGACTTGGGCCACGCTTGGGAATACATGCAGACCATCAACGCGGTCTGGTTGATCCCGTCGGTCATCCTTGTGGCCGCCGAAATCATGGTACGCGCCTTCAAATGGCAAATCCTGCTTCTTCCACTGAAGCGGTGCTCCTTTTGGAAGCTCAATAACGCCACCCTGATCGGCCTCATGGCGAACAACGTACTTCCCGCGAGAGCTGGCGAGTTCGTACGCGCCTACGCCGGTGCCCGGCTGGCTGGCATTCCGTACAGCACCGCGTTCGCGACCGTGGTGATAGACCGGGTCTTGGACGGACTGACTGTTTCCGCACTCTTCATATTGGTCCTCATCTTCCAGCCGCTGATCATGGCTGAGCCGCTTCCGGACTGGCTCAATCGCGGCGGATACCTCGCCGCTGCCGTTTATATGGTGACCCTCACGTTCTTGGTCGGACTGATCGTGCAACGAGCGCGGACTCTCGCGCTCGCGACATTTGTGATGCGCCCACTTCCATCACGACTCCGCAACGTGGCGCTGAACGCGCTCACGACCTTTGTCGAGGGACTCGGGATCTTCAAGAGCATTCCCCTACTGGTAGCGGCAACACTGCTGTCGCTCGTGGTGTGGGTGCTCTACGGCGTTGGCATCTATCTCATGTTCCTCATGTTCAACATGTCGCTAACGATCTTCCAATCGTTCGTGGTGTTGCTGATTCTCACGATCGTGCTGACGCTTCCCGGAGCACCGGGCTTCGTAGGGGCGATGGAGCTCGGGATCAAGTCGAGCCTGGTCCTCTTCGGCGTCAGCGACTCCCAGGCCTTTGCGTTGGCCGCTGTCTACCACGTGATGCAGTACATCCCGGTCACGGCAGGGGGCTTCATTGCTCTGTGGTTCGAGCGGCTAACGATGGCTGAGATCGCCAGCGTGGCGCCCAACGCCCCGGACGACGCAGGGGATGGTGAGACCACGGCCGGTGAAACGGGCAACTCACCTTCGTCCAGCCCCAATGGAACCCCAGCCGAGGCGTCGGATGGGCTGGACCGCTCGACCGATTCCGCATTCTTTCGGCGCCCGACGCGGTGACGTCACAGCCCACAATCGTCGCCTACATCTCGGGTCACGGATACGGCCACGGCGCACGAACCGGTTTGGTCCTGCGGGAAGTCCAGAAGCTCGCTCCCGCGGTGCGTATCGTGGTCCGAAGCACCACCCCCGACTGGCTATACCCGCGAACGGCAACGTGCGTTCGCACCACCGTCGACGTGGGCGTTATCCAGATCGACAGTCTGAGCCCATTGATCGACGAGACGGTCACCCGTGCCTACGCCTTCGAGCAGGAGCGCCCTGCCCTCGTCGCCCTCGAGCGCGATGCGCTCGCCCCGCTGGACCCTGTTCTGGTTCTGTCAGACATACCGCCGCTTGCGTTCGACGTTGCGGTAGAACTTGGGGTGCCCAGTGTGGCGATCGGCAACTTCTCGTGGGATTGGATCTATCGACACCTCGGCAGCGATCGGCCCGAGGTTGACGAGATCGTCGAGCGGATCAGGAAGAGCGAGGCGAGAGCATCTGTCCTGCTCCGTCTTCCGCTACACGATGAGATGGCCGCATTCCCCCGCATCGAAGACGTCCCATTGGTTGCCCACATCTCCCATGCGGACCGCTCGGAGACCCGCCGGCGGATCATGGCCGCCGCTCGTGGTGAATCCCTGGAAGCGCACGCGCCGCCGCCGCCTTCGACGAGCTCACGTGGAGCGGATGGGGAGCACATCGCGCTGCTGAGCTTCGGCGGGATGGGAATCCAACGGCTGGACCTCATGGCCCTCGCACGTACTCCCGAGGTCACGTTCGTTCTGTCGTCGCCCCCTACGAGCCGAATCCCGGACAACGTGCTCGTCGTCACCGATGAGACCCTGCCTTACCACGACCTGCTCGCCGCCTGCGATGTCGTCGTAATGAAACCGGGGTACGGCACCGTGGCCGACTGTCTCGCCAACCGTGTGCCAATGGTGTATGCGACACGACCGGGTTTTCAGGAGGAGGGAATCCTCATTGAAGCGATGCATCGGGAGGGACGCGCCGCGTGGGTCTCAACGGACGATCTGTTCGCTGGCACCCTAGGGCCTGCGATTCGCGCGGCTCTGGCACTCTCGGATCCGTGGTGTGAGATCTCCGAGGGCGGCGCAGAGATCATCGCCAGACGCGTCCTCCGGACCGCAAACATCGAAGCGTAAGTGCTCCACGCTCTGGCTTCTGACATCCGCGATGTGACAGATATCACTGCACAGATGGTTGGGAACAGACACAATAGGTGCAAGGAACCGTGGAGTATACTGGTCCATCGTCGAGGTGACCGGAGCATGCTTCGAGCCCGTGGCCGGCTGTGGAGAGGACGACAATATGGCGAATGGTAGCGCACCGCCGAAAACGAAAGTTCGGGGGTCCGTAATCGCTGTAGGCGATGCGCTCTCCCCCGGCCTCCAGCAGCTTCTGACAGACCGCGGACTCAGCGTCACACCAATCGCGTGGGACGGCTCCCCCGATCTCACCGCGGCCATCTCCGCAGCTATGTCCCGGGGCTCCATCACGGGCGAGGCGATCGACTTCACCGCAGTGGTCATCCCCGTTGAAGGGCTTCCACCGGGCCCGGAAGATGCGGAAGCGATGCTGAACCACATCAGCGAAGCCGGCGCGGCAATTCTCCTCGCGGGGCCACCGCGCGAGGACCTGATCGAGATCACCGAGGTCAACGCAGGAGTCGCGCACGCCTGGCTGCCAACCCCCGTCCAAATCGGCCCGCTCCTTACCGGAGTCCGCAGCGCGCTGACGGCACTCTCGCTCCGTACCGAGCTCGCGGCAGCGTGGAAGCTCGCCGACCTGAAGGACGCGGAGGCGCGCAGCCTCTACGAGGTAGGCACCGCTCTCTCCGGCGAACGCGACATCAATCGCCTGCAGGACCTCATTCTGCTGCGTTGCCGCGAGCTGACGACAGCCGACGCGGGCAGCGTCTATCTCGTCGACGAGGACAAGAATAAGCAAAAGATCCTTCGGTTCGAGACCTCCCAAAACGATTCAATAGAAGCGAGCTTCCAGCGATTCACGATGCCCCTCACCGATCGGAGCATTGCCGGCTACGCGGCGCTGACTGGTGAGACGGTCAACTTGTCCGACGTCTATGACCTTCCCGAAGACTGTCCATACGGGTTCAACAAGGCGTTCGACGAGCGCATGGCGTATCGAACCAAGTCCATGTTGACGGTGCCGATGCGGAACCACGAAGGCGACATCATCGGGGTGATTCAGCTCATCAACCACAAGGGCTCGATGGACAAGTTGCTCACAAGCGCCGAAGTGGCCGAACGTGAGGTGACCCGTTTTCCACCACACACAGAAGAGGTGGTAAACGCCTTCGCCGGCCAGGCCGCCGTTGCCCTGAACAACCAACTCTTGATCCGAAACATCGAGCAACTGTTCGACGGCTTCGTCCGTGCATCCGTAACCGCGATTGAAGCCCGCGATCCGACCACCTCTGGACATTCCGAGCGGGTGGCCGAGCTCACCGTGGGCATCGCCCAGGCGTTGAACGACATCGACGTAGGTCAATGGAAGAACTCCCAGTTCAACGAAGAGCAGATTCGCGAGATCCGATACGCCGGGCTCCTCCACGACTTCGGCAAGATCGGCGTGCGCGAGAACGTGCTCGTGAAGGCGAAGAAGCTCTTCGACTGGCAGCTTGAAGTGATTCGGCTGCGGTTTGGCTACGTGCGGAAGGCGCTCGAGGCGGAGCATAGTCGGCGCCAATTAGGGATCGCGTTGGATCGCGACCGCGATGCGTTCCTCGCGTCGCTCGGCCCGCTAGACGCGGATTTCCGCGAAAAGATCACGCGACTGGACGAAGATCTCGCTGCTGTGATCTCGGCCAACGAGCCGACGATCCTCGCTCAGGAGGCCGCGGGGCGCCTCGTCGAGATCGCGGCGCAGACGTACATTGACCTCGAGGGAAACGAGCACCCGCTGATCGAGCACCCGGAGCTCCTCGCGCTGTCGGTGCGCAGAGGATCCCTCACAGAGGAGGAGCGCATCGAGATCGAGTCCCACGTGTCCCACACCTTCCGTTTCCTCTCGCTCATGCCGTGGACGAAGCAGTTCAAGACGCTTCCGCTGATTGCCGGCGCGCACCACGAGAAGCTCGACGGCACGGGCTATCCACAGGGCCTCACGAGGGATCAGATTCCCATTCAGTCGCGCATGATGACCATCGCAGACATCTACGACGCGCTGACCGCGGCGGACCGCCCCTACAAGAAGGCCGTACCCGTCGAGAAGGCCCTGGACATCCTGAAGGAGGAGGCCAAGGCCAACCACATCGATTGCGATCTGCTCGACGTATTCATCGAGCGGCGCGTCTTCGACATCGCGGTCACCGTGACCATGCGACAAGCGCGGCAGGCAGCGGCCCTCGCTGGAACGCGCGCGTAGCGGGTATCCTTCCGCGAGCTAGCGCTTTAAGCACGGGGATTCGCGGAGGGACCAGTGGCAGCCATGGTCGCGCCGAGCGAAGACATTCCCGTCGTGTGCTTCGATCTGGCCGGTGAGATGTATGCCGCCGACGTAGACCACGTCCGCGAAATCATTCGCCTGCCTGACATCTCGCCCGTCCCAAAGGCCCCGGCTTTCATCCGAGGCATGATCAACCTGCGGGGCAAGGTGGTCCCGGTTGTGGATTTCCGCCGCCTGCTAGGCTTCAAGCCAGAGCAGCCGACCAAGCGGAGCCGGATCCTGATCATGGACTTCAACCACCAGCTCGTCGGCGCCATTGTGGATGGCGTGTCCCAGGTCACGCGCATCATGACCGATGCCATTGAGCCCCCATCCAACATCGTCTCTCGCGTCGATACAGCCTACCTGCGAGGCGTCGCGACGCTCGGCGATCAATTGGCGATCTTCCTCGACATCGATCGCGTCCTGGATGCCGCCCAAGAGAAGGCCATCGCCGTCCTCAACGCACGGCAGGAGCGAGCGTGACCATCCCGCCGAGCGTTTCAGAGGAAGAGTGGGAAGTTTTCCTCGCCGAGACCCAGGAGCAGATCGAGGGCCTCGAGACGTCCACGCTCCGCTTGGAGCAGGACGACGGCGATCCCGAGCTGCTCCGTGAAATGTTTCGCCTCGCCCATACAATCAAGGGCTCTTCGGCGGCGGTTGGCCTCGACTCGATGGCCAGGCTTACCCACGCAATGGAGAGCTTGCTCGACAAGCTGCGCAGCGGCCAAATGGAGGTCCGCCCTCCGCTCGTCGACGCGCTCTTTCAAGGATGCGACCTTCTCCAGCGGTTGGTCGTGCTGCCCACTCAGACGTCGGGCGAAGAACCACCCGTCGACCCCCTGATCGAGCGGCTGTTACGGCTGGCCGAGCATGGGGGCGAGACCGTCGCAACGGCGCAGCCGGTCGCATCCCGGGGCGGCGATTCGGGACGGCCAGCAGCAAGTTCATCCGCTCCGACGGGAGGAACCGCTGTCGCTGAGGCCCCTACCGCCGTGGCCGTGCAGCCGGTGGCCGACGCGCCCGCTCCCGATCGCGAGCTCGGCGGAGCAGCGTCGGCTTCGGTCCGGATCGACGTCGAGCGACTCGACACGCTGATGGAGCTGATTGGCGAGCTTGTCATCGATCGCGCTCGGATCGAACAGATCGCGACCAGATGGGCGGCAAGCGCACGCACCAACGTATTGCGCACACAGCTCAGCGACGTGAGCCTCCATCTCCGTCGGACCCTCGACGACCTGCGAGATGAGGTCCTCAAGAGCCGGATGGTTCCCGTATCAAGCGTCCTGCGGCGGCTGCCTCGCGTTGTGCGAGATCTGGCCCGAGCAAGCGGCAAACAGGTGGAGCTGAATATTGACGGCGAGGAGACCGAGCTCGACCGCTCGGTCGTGGACGAGCTCGCGGATCCCCTGGTGCACCTGGTTCGAAATGCCGTGGACCACGGCATCGAATCGCCAGCGGAGCGCCAGGCGCAAGGCAAACCGGCCGGCGGCACGATTCACATCCTTGCACGACACGACGAGAATCAGATCCTCATCGAGCTGAAGGACGATGGGCGAGGAGTCGACGTCGACCGCGTGCGCGAGGTCGCGATCTCCCGGGGCCTCGTGACCCAGGATGCGGCGAACCGCATGTCCGAATCAGACCTGATCGACCTCATCTTCGTGCCAGGCTTCTCGACGGCGAGCTCCGTCACAGCCGTCTCCGGTCGCGGTGTCGGCATGGACATTGTCCGCTCGAGGATCGAGCGAGTCAACGGGTCGATCACCGTAAACAGCCTATCCGGCGAGGGCACGCACTTCATGATTCGGTTACCGTTGACGTTGGCGATCATTCGGGGTTTACTTGTTACCTTGCGCGACAGTCCGTATGCGATTCCGCTGGCTACAGTCGCGGAAGTGGTTCGGATCCCGCGCGAGCAAGTACGGTCGGTCGGAAGGCGTCCGGCAATCGAGCTTCGTGGTGAGGTTCTGCCGCTTGTGTGGCTGGATGAGCTTCTAGCGGTGCCCTCGGACGGTCACGAGCGTCAATCGTTGATCGCGGTTTCGGTGCGAATCGGCGGACGCCGAATAGGCGTCATCGTTGACGGGCTTGGTGGGGAGCAAGACGTGGTCATCAAGCCACTGGGCTCGTTCATTGGAAAGGCACGAGGGATCGCCGGCGCGACCATCTTGGTTGATGGGCGCGTCTGCCCGATCCTGAACATCGCTGGCCTGCTCACTGCCAGTACAGCGTCCTTGACGCAGAGCGAGGCCTCGTAGCGCAACGCGATCTCTCGAGGAGGGACGTTCGTGAAGAGTCACATCATCTCCGGGGCCGCGTAACGATGTCGCAGATCTCGTTAGACCCCGTAGACCAGAAGATCCTGGAAAGAGCCGTGCACCTCGGGCTGCAGCACGCGGCTGAAGGCCTTTCGGGCATGATCGGCCGCCCGGTGCGGCTCGAAGCCTCGCGCATCCTGGTGCTGCCGTTTGCGGGCGTTCGTAGCGCGCTGCCCCCGAACGAAGACGTGATGCTCGGCGTGTCCCTCACACTCAATGGCGAATGGTCGGCTCAGGTCATGCTGCTCTTCGAGCCGCACATGGCCAACGACCTCGTGGACCTCTTGCTCGGCCAGACGCTAGGGACTACCACTACCCTCGATGATCTCGCACGGTCGGCCCTCGCCGAGGTCGGCAACGTGATGGGTGCGTTCTTCGCGGGCACGATCGCCGACCTAGCGGGCACACTGTTCGTGCCTTCGACACCCGAGCTTTCCGAAGGATCGATCACTACGTTGCTCGAAAATCGCCTGGCGGACATCGCCTCGCGCTTTGATAGCGTGCTGCTGATCGAGACGCGGATCGCCGAAGACCAGGGCGGCGTGCGGGGCTACTTTATCGTGCTGCCCGATCCTATGGAGCTGCAGCGGCTGATAGCGGTACTTCGCAGCCGAGAGTAACACCTCTAAATCAACGATCTCCGTCCGAGTGACGAGGAGGACACCGCGAATGCCCAAGATTCTCGTGGTAGACGATGCGCAGTTCATGCGGATGAAGTGCCGCACCCTGTTAAAGCAAGCGGGATACGATGTCGTAGAGGCAGGAGATGGTGAACAGGCAGTCGAGATGTACAAGACCGAGTCTCCCGACGCCGTGCTGCTCGACGTCACCATGCCCAAGATGGATGGACTACAGGCCCTCGAAGAGATCATCAAGATCGACCCCGAAGCGCGCGTCGCCATGCTGACCGCCACGGGCCAACAGGCCGTGGTGAAAGAGGCGATCGCGGCTGGAGCTCGGGACTTTGTCGTCAAGCCGTTTGACGACGCACGCGTGCTTCAGGCCGTGGAGAACCTCCTCGAGTGATCAGCTCACCCCGCATTGGCGTCCTCGTCGTCGACTCCTCGATGGTCATGTGCCACCTCGTGGCGAAGTACCTTGGCGCCGCGGATGACCTTTCGGTGGTTGGCGTCGCGCGAGATCCTGCAGCCGCGGTAGCTCTCGCCCATAGCCACCATCCTGAAGTAGTGACGATCGACGCTTCAATGCCCGGTGAGCAAGCTGCTTCGATCATCGCGGCGATCATCGCGGAGCGACCGGTGCGCGTGGTGATCGTCAGCGCGGCGCCGGAGAGCGAAGCGCGCGCGGCGCTGAGAGGGCTTGCGCTCGGCAGCGTGGAATACGTCGCCAAGCCGGATCAAGGCCTTCCCGGCGAGCACAACCGGATGGGCCGCGATCTTGTGGCCGCGGTGCGCAGGGCAGCGACCACGGAGCGAAGGGGCTTCCCTCCGACCGACCAACCAACTGCACCCTCCCTGCCACGAACGATGCCGCCACGAGCCACAGAGGCGCCGAGGCCACCAGGTCCAGCGCCGCGCCCGCTGGCCCCCGCCTCCCAACTGGTGGTCATTGGGACCTCGACCGGTGGGCCCGGCCACTTACACGCCTTGGTTCCCAGGCTGGCACGTCCGTTGGACGCGGGGATCATCATCATTCAGCATATGCCCCACTCTTTTACGCGCTCGCTTGCAAAGCGACTCGACGCCGAGTGCGATATCACCGTTCGAGAGGCCGAGGAGGGAGACGTTCTTGCCTCTGACGTGGCCCTCATGGCCCCGGGTGACTATCACCTTCTCGTCACCCGCAATGGAACGGTACACCTCAGCCACGAGCCTCCTCTCCATGGCGTGCGCCCCGCTCTGGACCTTACCCTCGAGAGCGCCGCACTTCAGTTTGGCTCCAACCTTCTAGCTGTCGTGTTGACGGGAATGGGCGTCGATGGCGCACGCGGCGCAGCCGAAGTGAAGCGCAAGGGCGGCTTCGTGTTTGCCGAGCACGAGTCCACCTGCGTCGTGTACGGCATGCCGCGCGCAGTCATCGAGCAGGGCTCCAGCGATAGGGTCGTTCCCCTCTTCGAAATGTCGGAGGTAGTCACTTCATGGATTCACGCCAGGGACCGGAGCTTGTTCCGGCCGGCACAAGCCATGAAGATGCCGGTTACCGGCTGATCGCGGATCAAGTCCGAAAGCGATTCGGACTTGATCTCGCGGCCTACCGGTACGAGCAGCTTCATCGGCGGTTGCTCGGTTTTGCCCGGCGTCGCAACGTGGCGGATCTCACGCAATACGCGCATCTGCTGGCCAACGATGCCCAGGAGCTCGATAGCTTCCTCCATCGCTTCGCCATCAACGTGTCCGAATTCTTTCGGGACACCGACCGCTTCCAGACCTTCGAACGGGACATATTGCCGAGGCTCCTGGCCGAGCGGAGCCGCCTTCGTCTCTGGAGCGCCGGGTGCTCTGGCGGGCATGAGCCCTATTCGCTCGCCATTCTCCTCTCCGAGGCCACACCTGACGTGTCGCACCATATTCTGGCCACGGACATCGATACGGTCGCGCTCGAGCTGGCTCGAGCGGCGGGTCCCTACGCGGAGAAGGAGATTCGAAACGTCAGCCCGGCGCGGAGGGCTAGCCGCTTCCGGCTCGACGACACGGGCCGATGGTCCGGGACCGACCAGCTACGCGCGATGGTGACGTATCAGCGCCACGATCTATTGCAGGACCCGATGCCCGTTGGCTTCGATCTCATTGTTTGTCGCAACGTGCTGATCTACTTCACAGCGGAAGCGAGAGCGCAAACGTTTACCCGACTCGCGGCAGCGCTCCGACCAGGCGGCGTACTCTTTCTCGGTGCAACCGAGAGTATGGAGGCGAGCCTTGCGCTCGGACTGCGGCCCGTGAGCTTCGGTTTCTACGTCCGGGAGGGCGAGGGGTCAATACAATGATGACGCGCATCAGTCCCATAATGACGCGGCTGTTCCTTCCGGCTCTCTTCCTTATGAGTCGGCTGGGCTTCCGACAAAAGTTCATGCTGATCAGCGTGCTCTTCGCTCTCCCGCTTCTCGCCTACGTGTATCTCCTGTCGTCCCAGATGTCGATCGAGAGCCACGTCGCGCAGGCGGAGATCGGCGGCACGAAGTTCGTCCGTCCGCTGAGTCGAGCATTGAACGACGCTGTCGAGGAGCAGATCTTTGCCCACACGTTCTACGTGGGCGGCGATCCCGTCCAGTCCGACCTGCAACGCGTACAAGCCGCCCTCGACAAGGATTTTCAGGACCTCGCGGACATCAACCGCCAGCAGGGGTCTGACGCCGAAGTGACCCAGCGGCTGGAGGCGCTCCGCGTCACGTGGGAGGCCCTCAAGGCCGAGACCAATCCAGCCCAATTCAGGAGTCTCAACGCGGATCCCCGGACCGAGTTCATCAAGGATATCGCCAACCTCCTGCTGTCCGTCGGCGACTCGTCAGGGTTGACCCTCGACCCGAAGCTCGACAGCTACTATCTCATGTACAACAGCATCGTCGTGTTGCCGCAAACGCAGCGACTTCTCGGTCAGTTGGCGTTCATTGGCGACAACGCCCTCCGCAATCAGCGGATGACGCCGGACGAGAGGGCAGCCGCTGCGAACCTCTCTGGACAGGTCCGCTCGGATCTCGAGACGCTGCAACGAGGCATCAAGATCGCTCAGCAGCGGGCCATGGACGGGCGAGTCACGGACCCGTTGACAACGCTCTTCGCCAATTACCTTCAGAACACTGAGTCGTTCCTTCGACTCGTCGACCACGAGGCCGCGCGGGCCGAGGTTGCCTCGGCCGTAACCGAAGGACAAGCCTCCTCCAACAACAACAGGTTCACATTCACCTTCTCACGCCGACAGGCCGCGGACGTGGGCATCAATCTCTGGCAAACCCATACGGATGCCCTCGAGAAGATCTTACAGATGCGCGTGGCTGAGACTGAGACGCGTCGGCTCCAGACCATCGGCCTGGCGGTGCTTGGATTCGTGATCGTCGCCTATCTCGTCGTCGGCTTCTACATCGTCATGCTCCGCACGCTCTCCTCCCTGCAGCGGGCAGCGGGGGAGATTGTGCACAACGACCTGGAAGCGCTTGCTACGGCGACGGCCGCCATAGCTCGCGGCGATCTGACGGCGCAAGTCTCCATCCGTTCGTCACCGCTCACTGTCGAATCGCGCGATGAGCTGGGCGTGCTGGCGCGTGCATTCAACGACATGATTGCCAAGCTGCGCCAGACAGGATCCTCGTTCGAACAGATGACGGCCGACCTGCGTGTGCTCGTCGGGCAGGTTGGTGGCCACGCTGCGTCGATCAACTCCGCGTCCGTTCACCTCGCCGAGGCCGCGAACCAAGCGGAGCACGCAACGAGTCAGATCGCCGGAGCCACGCAGCAAGTGGCGCACGGCACCGATCAACAGTCCGAGGGAGTCGCCCAGACGGCGAAGTCAATCGAGGAGATGTCGCGAGCCATCGACGACCTCGCGCGTGGCGCCCAGGATCAGGCGGCAGCCGTGGGGACGTCCTTCGAGCTCAGCGAGCGCATCACCACGGCCATCACCCAAGTCGCTGCCCATGCACAGGCGAGCAGCAAGGCCGCCCTCGAATCGACTGCAGCCGCGCACAGCGGCGCCAATACGGTCGACCAATCGATCGAGGGTATGAGCCGTATCGCATCCAAGGTCGAGACGTCCGCCCAAAAGGTGAAGGACATGGGGGCCTCCTCGAAGGAGATCGGCACGATCGTCGACGCCATCGACGACATCGCCGACCGCACGACCTTGCTGGCGCTCAACGCAGCCATCGAGGCCGCAAGGGCCGGCGAGCACGGCCGTGGATTCGCCGTCGTCGCCGAAGAGGTGCGGAACCTCGCGGAGCGCGCCAGCGGGGCGACGCGGGAGATCAACACGCTCATCCGCGGGATGGAGGACACGGTGGTCCTGGCCGTTACCGCCACCGACGAGGCGCAGCGCGAGGTGCAGGTCGGCGTCGGCAGGGCCAACGAGGTGCGAGGAGCCCTCGCGAGCAGCCTCGCTGCTGCAGAGGCAGCGAGCCAGCGTGCCGAGGAGATCTCCGGTGCGGCCCTCGAGATCTCGTCCTCCTCTGGCGAGCTCTTGGACGCGATGCGCGTCGTGTCACAGATCGTGGATCAGAACGCGGCGGCTGCAGAGCGGATGGCGGCGGCCGCGAATGAAGTCGCTCGCTCCGTCGAGAACATTGCAACGATCAGCGAAGACAACAGCGCCTCAGCAGAAGAGGTCTCGGCGGCAGCCGAAGAGGTGAATGCGCAGGCACAGGGCGTCGCCGCCCTCGCGCACTCCCTCAGCCAGATGTCCCAGAGCCTCCACGAGGCGGTGTCGCAGTTCAGACTGCAGACGGTGGCTGCAACCGAGCTCACCGATTTCGACGCTTCCGACGCTTCCGACGACGACGCAGATCTAAACGTTGAAGAGAATGTTGATCACGTCGCCATCTTGGACGACGTACGCCTTTCCCTCAGAACGTAGACGGCCCCGCTTCCTCGCTTCCGCGAAAGAGCCCGCGTCAACCAGGTCGTCGTAGGCGACGACTTCCGCGCGGATGAACCCGCGAGCAAGGTCGCTGTGGATCGCCGCTGCCGCCTCGAGCGCGCTATCCCCGCGGCGAATCGTCCAGGCGCGCACCTCGTCGGCGCCCGCTGTGAGGAACGAGATGCGGTCCAGCACGCGGTAAGCAGCTTGGATGATCGGTCCAGCCGACAGCTCGGTGATGCCCATCGCATCCATGAACTCCGCAGCATCCTCTTTCTCGAGCTCCGACAGCTCCATTTCCAGGCGCCCTGGAATCGCGAACCATTCGAGCTCCGGGCGCTTTGCACGTGCGCTCGCAAGACTTGTGTCGCCCTGGGCACGGTCATCCCCCGAGTTGAGAACCACCAGCAGCGGCTTCTCGCTGAGCAGGCCGTAACCCCTGAGAAGCCCATGCTCCTCATCGCTCAGCTCCACGCTGCGAACGGGACGCTCTTCGTTCAGCGCGTCACGGAGGCGGGCGAGGAGCTCCAGCTCTCGCGCCTTGACCTGCCGCTCGACGTCGGCGCCGCGGGCCATCTTCACCTCGCGGTCGAGTCGCTCGACTCGACGGTCGACGACCTCGAGATCAGACAGAATGAATGTGGCCTCGAGCGAAGAGACGTCAGCCAACGCCGAGTCCGCATCGGCCCCATCGAGGAATGCGTTCACAACCAGCAGCAATGCATCAACCGTGCGAAGATGACCGAGGATCGCCGCCTCGCTTTCGAGTCCAGCGCCCTTTGCGAGGCCTGCAACGTCGACGAACTGGACCTCCGCCGGCTTGATACTCTTCGGCTGGAACATCTCGGACAGGACGTCCACGCGTGGGTCCGGGACTTTTACGACTGCGCGGTTGGGCGCCGTCTGTGCGCTACTGAACGTGCCGACCTGGACCCGCGCCCCGGCTACGGCATTGAACACCGTCGTCTTGCCGGACCCGGGAAGCCCGACGATACCGATCTCCAAAGAAGCTGTTCCTCATTTCCGCGGCCAAAGCGCGACAGTACTGAGAGAGATTGCACCTGGTTGAGCAAAGTATGACAGATGGAGCCTCCGATGCAGCCGAAGCCCAGCAACGCGTCCGCGGTGACCATGGCGGTCCAGATGCTACCCATCGACGCAAACCCGCAAGGGCAGGTCCACGGCGGGACGATCATGAAGCTCGTCGATACCGCGGCCGCGGTAGCCGCCCATCGGCACGCGCGCTCGATGGTGGTGACGGCTCGAATCGACGAGATGAGCTTCCTCGCGCCGGTCGAGGTCGGCGATCTCGTGACGCTACGGGCATCAGTCAACGCCGTCTGGAACACGTCGATGGAGGTCGGCGTCCGCGTTGAGACCGAGAACCTGCTGACCGGGGAGGTACGGCATACGGCGTCGGCCTTTTTGGTGCTCGTTGCTGTGGACGAGAATCGAAAGCCCCACGCCGTTCCGCCTCTCGACCCGGCAACGCCCGAAGATCAGCGACGGATGTCAGAGGCCCAAGCGCGCCGTATGCACAGACTAACCAGCAGACGATGAGTGCAGAGCGAGCTCGATGACCTGGCCCGCGCCCAGCGCCGGGAGACCGAGCGCCCAGGAGGCGGCGCTAAGCGCTGCATGCGCCGGCATCAGCCCAACGAGCTCGGTCTCCGCGAGCTCGACCCCATGCTGCCCAGCCTCGGCCCGCACCGCCTCGACGACAACGTGAGGCGGACTGACCAGGATGTCCACGAGATTCATGGAGACCTGCACGATCCCCGGCCGTGAAGTCGGCAGTCCCAGCGCCTGCACGCCCAGCAAACCTCCATTGGAGGCGCGAACTTTGCGGGCGATCGCTCGAGCGATACGGACGTCGCCCGTATGCAGGTGGACGTTCATCGCGATCAGCGGCAGTCTGGCTCCGACCGCGGATGCGCCGGCTGGACCAAGAGTCGGCGGACCTGCGTCCGGGTGTCGCGTCGGATCATTCACGATGAGATCCATCAAACCTTCGTACTCGCCGCGACGTATGTCCAAGAGCCTACGCCGAGCATCGCTGAGTGCCGCCTCGCCATAGAAATAGACGGGAACGCCGAGCTCATCGCCGATTCGCCGACCGACCGCGTGTGCGATCTCCACGCAGATCTCCATGGACGTGCTGCCGAGCGGCACGAACGGGAGCACGTCCAGGGCGCCGATACGCGGGTGGGTGCCGGAATGGGACCGAAGGTCTATTCGCGACGCCGCCGCTTCGGCTAGGCGGAAGGCGCTCTCCGCCGCCGCCGCCGGACTTCCGACGACCGTAACGACCGAACGATGATGGTCGGCATCGGAGTGGACGTCGAGAACATGCACGCCCGGTGTCCGTGCGGCGTCAGCGATTTCCTGGATCACGTCTTTGCGGCGCCCCTCGCTCACGTTCGCGACGTATTCCACGAGCTCGGGCGCTCGCTGCTCCGTCATCAGCACCTCCGCCGTCCGACACGGACTCTTTGGCCCCAATGGTAAGAAACCAATTTTGTAACTCCTGAGCGCGATTTGTAACAGGGCCGACGTGCGTTTCGCGATCATCTTAGGTATTATGTTAACTGTGAGGTGTTAGTATGGCTGAGGAAATGGATACACTCTTGGCCGGCGGGACATTTGGCTCGAAGAGAAGCGTACGCACGCACATTCTCATCGTTGAGGATGACCCATCGACCGCGGGGATGCTCAAGGAGCTCCTGGAATCCAGCGGTTACCAGGTACTGATCGCCGGAAGCGGCGCTCATGCGAAGGCAATGGCCGACGAGTTCCGGCCCGACCTCATCATTCTGGACCTAATGCTTCCGGATATGGACGGTTTGGTTCTGTGTTCTGAGCTCAGATCTCAGGCGCAGACCGACATTCCCATTATCGTTTGCAGCGGGACAAGCCGAAAACGCGACGCAATCCTCGCGCTGCGACTCGGCGCGGACGACTTCATCTCGAAGCCTTTCGACATCTACGATCTGGAGGCGCGCATCGAAGCCGTTTTGCGGCGCGCGCACCAGCAGTCCCAGCAGCACGCAACGGAGCCTGATCACTATCGCGTCGGCGACCTGGTCATCGACCGGTCCCGCCGCCACGTGACACTCGGGGACGACGAGCTTCAGCTCACGCCCACGGAGTATCGGCTCCTGTACACGATGGCCAGCCGGCCCGACGAAGTCTTTTCGCGGGACGAGCTTGCGCAGCGGGTATGGGGATATCGGGACGCAAGTAGCGGCCGAGCAATCGACGTGCACATTCGTCGGCTTCGAGTAAAGCTCGATTCGGCGTCTACGGCGCCCCCTCCGATCATCTCCGTTCGGGGATTCGGATACAAGCTGGTCTCTAGCCAGCGGGGTGTGTCCTCGGTGGCCTGAAGGCCGCGAAGAACCAGAATACGAGGCTGAGTAGTAGGCGCCCGGCTATGCCGGGCGCCTTTCCTTTGCCCTTCTCGGCCGTTCGCCTGCTCGGAATGCATGGGGTATTCTTGAGGTCGGCCATGAGCTGGGGAGGCGGACGTGAAAGTTGTCGTGGCGGGTGGGTCCGGATGGATCGGCACCGCGCTCGTCCGATCCCTCATCGCGGATGGTCACGAGGTAGTCATCCTCTCACGGTCCACACGCGGCGGACGCACGAGCTCACCTACCCGCCAAGTCACGTGGGATGGTCGATCGATCGGGCCCTGGGCAGACGAGCTCGGGGGCGCCGATGCCGTTGTCAACCTCTCCGGTAAGTCCGTTGCCGATGGGCGGTGGAACGAACAGCGAAAACGCGAGCTGTGGACGAGCCGCACGGAATCTACCGCGACGCTCGTCGGTGCGATCGAGCGCGCCAAGGTACGACCACCCATCCTCGTCAACGCTTCTGCCGTTGGCTATTACGGAGACCGAGGAGATCGAGTCGCCACTGAAGCAGACCCGCCCGGCGACGATTTCCTCGCGCGCCTGGTGGTCGATTGGGAGCGAACGGCGCTTGAAGCCGAAAGATCCGGGATCCGCGTCTGCCTGATGCGAACGGGCATCGTCTTCGGACGAGTCGGTTCGGTGCTCGACAAACTCTCGCTGCCCTTCCGCTTCTTCGTAGGCGGCCACATTGGGAGCGGGCAGCAATGGGTGTCCTGGGTCCACATCGACGACGTCGTCGGCTTGTATCGCTTCGCCATCGAGCGGACGGACGCATCTGGTCCGATAAACGTCACGGCGCCCGAGCCGGTGACGAACAAACGGCTTTCGCAAACCCTTGGAGCTGTTCTGGGACGCCCGTCATGGATGCCTGTTCCGGGCTTTGCCGTCCGCCTCGCCGTTGGGGAGATAGCCGAGCAGATACTGACAGGACAGCGCGTCATGCCGTCAGTCGCAGAGCGATTGGGCTACATATTTCAGCACCCCACGCTCGTGGGCGCCCTCCGCAGCTCGCTGGCCAGGGCCGCGTAGATGAGACCCGAGGGCATGCGAATGCGCGGAATCTCGGAGCGCGTTCGCGGCCAGTGCCGACTGATCGCGGAGCATGCGCGCGCCGTGACTGGCGCTCCCCGAGCGATCCTCCTACTGTACGACGAGACGGTCCGACGCCTCGTGACGGTCGCAACGCCCGGGTCCGAGATCGCCCTCTTACAGATCGCGCTCGACCTCGTGCGGCGCAACTATCCCGGCCTCGACCCGCTCGACTTGTCGTATCGACCGACCATCAATCCGTCCGTGACCGCCGCGTTCGTCGGACAGCGGACCCAGGTCAACACGATGGAGGAGGCGTTCGAGAACATCATGCCGCCGCCAGTCTCCGCGATCGCGCGCGGCCTAGTCGGCGTGACGCATGTCGTGTCCGTACCAGTCACTGCCGAAGGCCGCGCGATCGGGCTGATCCGTTTCCTCGTCGCTGGTCCGCCCAGTGATTCACAGCAGGCTCTCATGGAGGCCGCCGCCAATCAGATCGGACTCACATTGGCCAACGCGGAGCTCGCCGAGCAGACGCGACGCCAGCTAGATGCCACGCGGGCCATTCGTGAGGTCTCCCGGCTCGGGGCCAGCGCCGGCCTCGCGGCAACGCTGGACGCGGTCGTCACCCGAGTCCGTGATCTCACGGAGGCGGACGCCGCCATGGTCTATTTGACGGACCCGGGAGGCGAGACGTTCTCGGCTGTAGCAGAGAGCCTCTCCGAGGCGGGCGTAGAAGCAGATATCGGGCGCATGAGCACACCAACTCGGCGCGTCGGCCAAGGTCTAGTTGGCTGGGTCATCGCCGCCGGAGAAGCCGCCTTCGTTCCTGACGTCAGGAACGATCCGCGCACCCGAACGACCCACACCACGGCACGCGAAGCGACCATCGCCGTACCCATGCGCCTCAGCGTGGGGACGGTTGGCTGCCTCCGAATCCGCGTTCTTGGGAAACAGCAGTTTACCGAGTCTGATCTCTGGCTCGCTCAAACACTCGCCGACGAAGCCGCCCGGGCCGTGATGTACGCGCGCGAGCTCGAGCGTGTACAAAACGAGGCCCAGGAAGCAGGCGCACGTTGTGCGACCGAGCGAATGCTCCAAGAGATTGGCGAGCCCGTCCGCGAGCTGACGAGGCGAACCAACGCCGCCGAGACGCTGACCGATGGTGAGCTGCGTCAGACCCTTCGCGCGGCCAAGTCGGCGGCCGAGCAGATCGACGCGGCCACTCGGCGACTGCTGGACGACCTCCGACCTGCGGAGGACGGCGCCGCCATTCCCTCGTAACGGACCACCTCGAGACAACCGCAACAGGTGAAACCATCGCGATCTTCACAGTCCCAAGGAGAACAGCGCTCGATGGTCACGACCCAGCAGCTCGCGGCCGACGTCCTCGTGATCGGAGCGGGCGTCGCGGCGCTTCGAGCCGCCATCGCAGCACGGGAGACCGGAGCCGAAGTCATCCTTTCCTGCAAGGGCATCGCCGGTCGCAGTGGCAACACGATCGTCTCGACCGCGGACATCAGCGCCTACATCCCGGAGTTCGGAACTGACGACTCCGTAGAGACGTTCGTATCAGACACCCTCCAGACAGGGGGCAGCATCGCCGACGAACGGCTCGTTCAACTGCTCGCCGAGCGGTCGGGCCAGGCGCTGCTCGACCTCGAGCGGTTGGGCATTACGCTCCTGCGCGACGGCGACCACATAGACAGAACTCGTGGCGCTGGCCACAGCCGCGCCAGAACCTACCGAGCCGACTCGAAAGGTCTCGGGCCGAACAAAGGGCTTGCCCTCTCACTGCCGCTGACCGAACGAGCGCGGAGTCTGGGCGTCCAGTGTTTGAACCGGGCGCCGGTCGTTCACATCCAGGTAGACGATGGCCGAATCGTGGGCGCTGTGGCAGTCGATCTCTCCACGGACACGATCCTCGAGATCTCCACCCCCACGATCGTGCTCGCGGCGGGCGGCGCGTCGCACCTATTCGCGCGGACCAACGGGACGGTCGACGCGACCGGCGACGCCGTCCTCATGGCCATCCGGTGTGGGGCCACCGCGCGTGACTTGGAATTCGTGCAGTGGCACCCGACGCGAATGGATGACCCCGTCTCACTGTTCCTCACAAACGGCCTTCTATCCGACGGCGCCGTGTTCCGCGACGCAAAGGGTCGCGGCTTCATGACCGACTACGATGCTCGCGGGGACCTAGCGCCCCGAGACGTACTCGCCAAGGCGATCTACACGGAGGCGCGCCTCGGGCACGGCTCGGGCGACGGCGTGTACCTCGACTGTTCGGCCATTTCGGAGGAGCGTATCGCCTTGCGGCACGCGTATCTCGCCAGTGTCCTCCGCGAGCGCGGCGTCGACTTCCCGAAGCAATGGCTCGTCGTCAGCCCGGCGACCCACTTTTCCATGGGGGGCGTTGCCATCGACGACCATGCAGCTTCCTCGCTTCCCGGGCTGTTCGTGGCTGGAGAGAGCGCGGGCGGGATCCACGGCTCCAACCGCCTGGGCGGAAACGCCTTCTGCGAGGGGCTCGTGTTCGGGACCATCGCTGGGGCTTCTGCCGCGCGCTACGCATCCACGTCGAAGCGCGTCCGCTTAGCGAGGGCGGCCTCGGATGATCTGCTGAGCGCCCTAGATTGCGCCGCGGAGGATCCGAAACCCAACTTGACGTCCTCCTGGCACCAGGTGCGCCAGACAATGTGGCATCATGTGTCACTGGTGCGTGAGGCCGAAGGAATCGCCCAGGCCACCCAGATGCTCGACGCCCTAGCCGCGCAAGCCGAAGGCTTCCGCGGACGAACGGCAGCCGAGGCCGCACGGGTGATCGAGCTCCGAGCCGGGATCGATTGCGCGCGAGCCATCGCATCCGCGGCGAGCTTCCGCACTGAGAGTCGTGGCGCCCACTGGCGGGTCGACTTTCCCGACACATCCCCAGGGTGGCTGGGATCCGTCATTCTCGATTGGCCGGCGACGGAAAGGCAGCCATCCCTCGCGTTCCACCCCAAGGCGGAGAGGTGATCGATGGAATCGTATGACGTGATCGTGGTCGGCGCAGGAAATGCCGGCCTCTGCGCTGCCCTAACCGCGCGAGAGAGCGGTGCCCGAGTCCTCATTCTCGAGAAGGCTCCGCGCGCGGAACGCGGGGGCAATACCGCCTTCACCGGTGGTCTCTTGCGGTTCCCGTTCCAGGACATGGATGAGATGCGGCCTCTCATTCCCGACTACACCGAGGAAGAGATCGCAGCCGTGGACGTGGGCCGATACACGCAGCGCGACTACGCCAACGACCTCGACCGCGTGACCGAAGGGCTGTCGGACCCGACCATGGTGGAGACGCTGGTCGGCAATGCCTACCCAACCATGCTCTGGATGCGACAACGCGGTGTGCGCTGGCTCCTCGCGCTTGGACGGCAGTCCTACTGGGACGGCGACAAGCGTAAGTTCTTCGGCAACCTGATTCTCGAAGCCCACGGGGGCGGCCAGGGTCTCTCCGACAGCCTCTTCGAGATCGCAGAGAAGAGCGGTGTCGAGGTTTTGTACGAGACGAAGGCGGCGGGGCTCGAGACCAACGATCGGGGCGCCGTCGTCGGCGTCCAGGCCCGAGACGCGAATGGCGTTCGCAGTATCAGCGCTCGATCGGTGGTGCTCGCTTCGGGCGGCTTCGAGGCAAATCGCGAGATGCGCGCCCGGTACCTTGGGCCAGACTGGGAGCTGGCGAAAGTGCGTGGCACCCGTTTCAACACGGGTGATTCGATCCGGATGGCGTTGGATATTGGCGCGCAGTCTTTCGGACACTGGAGCTGCTGTCATGCCGTCGCCTGGGACCTATTGTCCGGCGAGGTAGGCGACCTCCGCATCGGTGATCTCTTCCAAAAGCACTCTTACCCGATCGGCATGATCGTGAATCGCCTCGGTCAGCGGTTCGTGGACGAAGGAGCTGATTTCCGCAACTACACGTATGCAAAGTACGGTCGCGAGATTCTGAAGCAACCGGGCCGCCAGGCGTTCCAGATCTTCGATAGCAAGACGCTCGACATGCTGCGGGACGAGTACAAGCGGTACCCGGTAGGCGAACCGACCAAGGTGCGAGCAGACACGATCGAGGAGCTCGCCGACGGCCTCACGATCGACCCAGCCGGGCTACGAGCCACCGTCGACGCCTTCAATGCGGCGATCCAGCCGGGCGACTTCAAACCATCAATTCTCGACGGAAAGCGTACCGTGGGGATCACGCCGCCCAAGTCCAACTGGGCCATACCAATCGACACACCGCCGTACGAGGGATACGCCGTGACCTGCGGCATCACCTTTACCTTCGGCGGTTTGCGCATCACGCCGCGAGCTGAAGTAGTGGACACCGAAGATCGGCCGATTCCGGGCCTCTTTGCGGCGGGGGAGCTCGTCGGCGGTCTCTTCTACTACAACTACCCCGGCGGTTCGGGACTCATGGCGGGCGCCGTGTTCGGACGGATCGCCGGCAGGAGCGCGGCGGACTCGCTCGCATAAGCCATCATGGCGAACGCTAACATGACCACAGGGGCCTTTAGCACATTCGCCTATTGAGTAATCCCGCTCACAGTTACATATACAAAACATTGGTGTAATATCTTACCTAGGAGCCACCCAACGGGCACCGGCGGGCGTGGGACGTCGAAATCGCCCAGCCGGGAGCACCGCAGGCACGCAAAGTAGGGCATACCGTATGATGCGGTTGTAGCGTGCCTGAGGCTCGGCCGTCCATGGAGCGTCTGCGAGCCGCGTTCCAAATCGACGAAAGGGGAGAAAGCATGAGAGTTCATCTCGCATCTCTGCGTTGGCGCGTGGTTCCGGTTCTAGCGCTCCTAGTCCTACTCGGGCTATCGGCGACACCTCCGGCTAGCGCGCAGTACTACGGCTACGGCCAACCATACGGGTCAGCCTACAGCCCCTACTACAGCAGCAGCTACTATTACAACCCCGGCAGCAGCTATTACAGTCCGTACTCCAGCAGCTACTACAGCCCCTACAGCAGCAGCTACTACAGTCCGTACTCCAGCAGCTACTACAGCCCCTACAGCAGCAGCTACTACAGTCCGTACTCCAGCAGCTACTACAGCCCCTACAGCAGCAGCAGCTACTACAGTCCGTACTCCAGCAGCTACTACAGCCCGTACACCAGCAGCAACTACTACAACAATGGCTACTACCCGAACTACGGCTACAACACTATGGGCTCCTATCCGGGAACCAACTATTCCGCGTACTACGCCTACTACAACGGCGGCTACCCGTACACGAACGCCTATAGTGGCTACGGCGGTTACGGCGGCTATCCATACGGCGGCTACGGTGGATACGGTGGATACGGCTACGGCTACCCGTACACGTACTAGGATCTACACGAGTTCAGCCCGCGCGTAAGCGCGACGAGTTGAACGAAAAAAGAGCCGGAGGGCGACCGCCCTCCGGCTCTTTTTTCGATCTCGACTCAGTTCGTCGAATGGGTGGACCTGAGGGGACTCGAACCCCTGACCTCGCGGATGCGAACCGCGCGCTCTCCCAGCTGAGCTACAGGCCCTTGTGCAGCGGAAAAAAAACAGCCCTTGCGGGCCAGAGAAAGTATACCACGCAGGAGGGTATCCATGGATCTAGAGCTGGCCGGCAAAGCGGCCGTTGTGACCGGCTCGTCGCGCGGCATCGGGAAGCACATCGCCATCGCCCTGGCGAAGGAGGGCTGCAACGTCGCCGTCTCCGGTCGCACGCACGAGACCCTAGTCGCAACGGCGCAAGAGATCCGCGATCTTGGAGTGCGCGCCCTCGAGTTCGAGGCCGACCTCCTGGAACGCGACGGGCCCGAGCGATTCGTGGCGGCAGCCAAACAGGAATTTGGCCGCGTGGATGTGCTCGTGAACTGTGTCGGGGGTGGGCGTGGAACGACGTTCGTCGAGACGTCGGACGATCAGTGGCAAGAGACCATCGACCTCAACGTCTTTCCCGCGATCCGTGCGAGCCGAGCCGCGATCCCCCTGATGCGCGAGCAGGGCGGCGGATCCATCGTCATCATCGCCTCGATCTACGGGCGGGAAGTCGCGCCACTTCCGTCCGAAGCGCCTTCATACAGCGCGGCCTATCATCTGGCCAAGATGGCCGAGATCAACCTCGCCAAGACGATGGCGCGCGAGCTCGCCCCCTGGGCCATCCGCGTCAACAACGTCGCGCCGGGCTCGATCCTTTTCCCTAGCGGCACCTGGGATCGACGCCTAAAGGCCGACCCGGAGCAAATCGAACGCTTCGTCAAGCAGGAGATGCCCCTTGGCCGCTTTGGCCGCCCGGAGGAGGTCGCCGCCCTCGTGGCGTTCCTGGCCTCGCCGCGATCGAGTCTCGTCACCGGCGCCAGCATCCCCGTTGACGGCGGCCAGACCCGCAGCGTCTTGTAACGTTACCCACGCATCCGGCGCATGCGCTCGACGATGCCGGGGAGGACCTCGACCACGCGGTCGATCTCGTCCTTGGTATTCTCGACGCCGAGGCTCAATCGCAGGTTGCCCTCTGCGAGCGCCGCGGGGATACCCATCGCCTTCAGCACGTGGGACGGCTCGAGGCTCGCGGAGGTGCAGGCCGAGCCGGAGGCCGCAGCTATCCCCTGCATGTCGAGCTGCTGCAAGAGGGCTTCCCCATCGACGTGCTGGAGGCAGAAGCTGGCAATGTGGGGCACACGGTTTGTTGGATGGCCGGTCACCATGCTCCCGGGAACGCCCTGAGCGATGCCCGCGACGAGCCGGTCGGCAAGCGCGCGAACGGCATCACCGCGGTCCGACGCAGCCGGCAAGGCGAGCTCCAATGCCCGCACCATGCCCATGATCGCGGGCACGTCCTCTTGGCCGGCCCGCCGGCCGCGCTCGCGGTCATCCCCGGAAATGATGGGCTGAAGGAGAACACCTCGTCGCGCCCATAGCAGGCCGGCGCCCTTAGGCCCACCAAACTTGTGGGCTGACAGCGACACGAGATCAGCTCCAAGCTCCGTCACGTCGAGTGGAAGATACCCGGCCGCCGCGATCGCATCCGTGTGGACCGGGACAGCCGGCTGGCGAGCCTCGACGATTCGCGCGATCTCCTTGATCGGCTGAATCGTTCCAACTTCGTTATTCGCCAGCATGACGGAAACGAGCACCGTCTCCGCATCCAACGCGCCGTTCAACGCTACCAGGTCGACCAGCCCCTGCCCATCGACGGGGAGATACGTTACACGCCAGCCCTGCTTCTCGAGCTGCCTCGCCGTATCGAGCACCGCGCGATGCTCGATCTGGGTGGTGATGATGTGCCTGCCCCGATGCTGGCTTGCTTGCGCCACACCACGCACCGCGAGGTTGATCGATTCGGTGCCGGAGCTCGTGAAGACGAGGTCATTCGGCTCCGCGCCAAGCGTGCTGGCCGCACGGCGTCGGGCCTCCTCCAACTCGCGCTTCAGAGCACGACCGGCCCGATAGAGAGCGCCCGGGCTTGGCCAGCGTTCCGTAAAGTACGGCTGCATGGCCTCCCATACCGCGGGCACTAGGGGCGTAGTGGCCGTATGATCGAGGTAGATCCGTGGAAGTTGCACGAGTCCCCCGGAGCATAGTGCGGCGGGGATTGAGAGAGCGGACGCGTTACGATCCGCGCAAGTCTACGGGCCCGGCGGCTGTTAGCGCGCAGGCAGCCGAGGGAAACCTATGATATCCGACGCTCGCGTTCTGAAAAACGGTCTTGATCCAGGGCGTCCAAGAGCTGGCTACCCAATACACGGTATGCCCGACCGACACGAGCGGCTCGAAGCTTGCCAGCCTTTAGCCACCTACGTGCGGTGGCGTCGCTGATGCGGAGAATCTGGCAAACTTCCGCCAACGTGTAGACAGCATTGGGGCGAATCTCGATGTTTGATCCAACCATTGACGTGTCTCCGCGCGCGGTGATACGCATATTCTATCAAAAGGCGCTTCGCGGCGACGAATATGTAAAGTTATACGCCGCATTCCGTAGAATTATGCCGCCCACATTGTCCGAGGAGTTCATATGTCCTTCGACACCTCCGATTACGAGCTCCGCGAGAAGCTCGCGCTCGGTTGCCGCGTGCTCGCCATGGAAGGCCATGCCGACGTAATCTGGGGCCACATGTCGGTTCGCGATCCGCAGAATCCCGATCAGTTATGGATGAAGGCCAACAGCGTCGGCCTCGAAGAGATCACGGCCGACGACCTGGTGCTCATCGACTTCGACGGCAAGAAGGTCGCCGGCATGCGCCAGCGGCACAACGAGTTTCCGATCCACGCGGAGATCATGCGCAAGCGGCCGGAGATCAACGCCGTCGTGCACACCCATCCCGTGCTGCCGACCGTGCTCGGCTCCAGCGGTCACAACATCCGACCCGTTACCCACGAAGGCTGCTTCTTCTATCCGCCATCGATCCCCGTTTACACGGAGATGACGGACTTGATCGTCACGCGCGAGCAAGGGGAATCGGTCGCCCGAGCGATCGGCAGCCACAAGGCGCTCTTCATGAAGAACCATGGGATCGCGATCGCCGCCACGACTATCGAAGAGGCCGTGGTCGCGTCAATGCTGTTAGAAAAAGCGGCTCGCGCGGAGCTCGCGGCGCTGGACATGGGCGTCGACGTCCCCGTGTCTCCCGACGAGGAGGCGTTGGCCAAGCGCGAGCACATCTATCACCCGGAATCCATCGTCAAGGCCTGGCAGTATCTCACGCGCAAAGTCGCCCGCTGGGACGGCGTGCCCCGGTGAACAGACGTGGCCCGGCCGGCGACGGCGGAGGGTGGCGATAGTGGACTTCGACATCAGCTTCGACGTCCCACAGGTGTTCAACATGGCGACCGTTCTCGTGGACCGTCACGTCGAAGAGGGTCGCGGCGATCGAGTTGCCATCTACTGCGGTGATGAGTCGATCACCTATCGCCAGCTCCAAAGCCGCGTGAACAAGGCTGGCAACATGCTCCGAGACGCGGGAATAGACATCGAGGACCGCGTCATTCTTCTGACGGCGGATCGTCCGCAGTTCATCGAGACGTATGTTGGCGCAATGAAGATCGGCGCGGTCCCCGTCCCGGTCAACACCATGTCGACCGCCGAGGAGATCGCCTACTATGTCGACGATTCTCGAGCCGCGGCCGTGGTGGCCGACGAGGCCCTCGCCCAGCGGCTGGGCGAGGCGGGTAAGACATTTCGCTACCTTAAATGCGTCTTCGTCGTCCCAACGAGCGAGTCACCCACCCTGCCAGCGGCGCTGAAGAACGTACTCTCCACCCGCGCCACCGCCGTGTCGTACGCGGAAGCGTTTGCCGCTGCATCGGACGAGCTGGAGACGGAGCCAACGAGCCGCGACGACCCATCGTATTGGCTCTACAGCTCGGGGACGACGGGGCAGCCAAAGGGAACGGTGCACCTCCACCAAGACATGGTCTATTGCACCGGAACGTGGCTCAAGGTCGTTTCGAAGCCGACAGCCGAGGACATCAACTTCTCGGCCTCGAAGCTCCCGTTCTCGTATGGGTTGGTGAACGGCCTCTACCAGCCGCTGATGGCCGGGATCGCCATGGTGCTCCTTCCCGAAGCGCCCACGCCCGAGGTCGTCATTCGAACCATCGCTCGGTACCGCCCAACAGTCTTCTTCTCCGTCCCGACGATGTACAACCTGATCCTCCGCGAGCACGAGGCTGGCCGGCTGCAGGTCGACCTCTCTTCGCTGCGGATGTGCATCTCGGCCGGTGAGGCGCTCCCCGCGGCTATTTACGACCGTTGGCGCGAGACCTTCGGCCTCGAGCTCCTCGACGGCATTGGCTCAACCGAGTTCGGCTACATCTACATTCAGAACATGCCCGCCCGCGCACGCCCTGGCTCCAGCGGACAATTGCTACCGGGGCCTGAATATGCGGCCAAGATCCTCGACGAAGACGAGAACCCCGTCCCAGACGGCGAGATCGGCGAGCTCTATATGCAGTCGCCCTCATTCGCGGCCTACTATTGGAAGAAGCGCGACCGCACGCGTGACACGTTCCGCGGCCCGTGGCTCAAAACGGGGGACCGCTACACGCGAGACGCCGAAGGCTACTACTACTACGCGGGTCGCGGAGACGACATGTTCAAGACCAGCGGCCAGTGGGTCTCGCCGATCGAGGTGGAAGGCGTGATGCTGCGCCACGCGGCGGTCGCCGAGGTAGCCGTCATCGCAGCCGCGGACGTGGATGGCTTGGTCAAGCCGAAGGCGCACATCGTCCTGAAGGACGGCTACACGCCCAGCGACGAGCTCGTGACCGCGCTCCAGGACCACAGCAAGGCGGGGTTGGCTCCAGACTTTTATAAGTACCCTCGCTGGATCGAGTTCGTGTCCGAGCTCCCCAAGACAAGCACCGGCAAGATCCAGCGGTATAAGCTCCGGCAACGATAGACGAGACACAACAGCGGTCATCCCGAGCGCGGTGAACGATCCCCATCTCGCGACGGGATCTTCGACCCGCGCTCGAATGACAGGAGGATGTTATGGCAGTCGCAGAACAGGTAAAGACCTACCAGAACTACATCGGCGGGGAATGGCGCCCCGCGCGCAACGGCGCGACCCTCGAAGTCCACGACCCAGGGAACGGCGAGCTCGTGTATTTTGGGCCGAACTCGCCGGTCGAGGATGCGCAGGACGCGGTGGCCTCGGCCAAGCACACATTGGAAACCACAGACTGGGCTGACAACCCACGAAAGCGCGCCACAGCGCTTTACAAGCTCTCTCAGGCCCTCAAGGGCAGCATTGATTGGTTGGCCCCCCTGCTGACGCGCGAGGGCGGAAAGCCGCTTTCCGTTTCCAAGGCCGAAGTCACTCGCGGCGCCGACGCCATCGAGTACTACGCAGGCTTGGCTCGGAACGTTTACGGCCGCTCGACCATGCTCGAGCCCGATTCACTCGCTATCTTGATCCGCGAGCCGATCGGCGTCGTTTCGATCATCGTCCCCTGGAACATGGCGCTCTCACTCCTCACACGCTCCCTGGCGCCGGCGCTGGCGGCGGGGAACTCCATCGTGATCAAGCCTTCGAGCGTGACCCCCGGGGCGACCGCCGAGTTCGTGCAGATGATCGACTCGATCCCCGAGTTTCCTAAGGGCATCGTCAACTTCGTTGTCGGACCCGGCAGCACGACGGGCGCCGAGCTGGTCCGCCACCCCGACGTGGACATGGTTGCCTTCACCGGCGACACGAACACCGGCAAAGGCATCATGAAGATGGCGGCGGACACCCTGAAGAAGGTCGGACTCGAGCTGGGCGGCAAGAGCCCCAACATCGTGTTCGCCGATGCGAACTTCGATCGCGCCGTCCGCGGAGCCCTCAACGCCGCTTCGATGTTCCACGCCGGCCAGGTCTGCGTAGCGGGGACACGCCTGCTAGTCGAGGAGTCGATCCATGACAAGTTCGTGGAAAAACTCGCCGAGCTGGCGAACCGACTTCGCGTCGGCTACGGCCTCGACGAGGGCGTTCAGGCCGGCCCGGTCATCTCGGAGGTACAACTGGATCGGGTGATGTCCTACGTGGAGGCTGGCAAGCTGGAAGCTGAGCTTCTCACGGGAGGCAAGCGGCTAACCGACGGCAACCTGTCGAAGGGTTTCTTCATCGCCCCAACAATCTTCGACCGCGTGCCGACCAACGCCAGCATCGCCCAAGAGGAGATCTTCGGCCCCGTGCTGACGGTACATACGTTCAAGACCGAGGAAGAGGCTTCCGAGCTCGCGAACTCGACGGTCTTCGGCCTCGCCGGAGCCGTTTGGACGAACGACATCTCTAAAGCCATGCGTGTGGCGAAGAAAGTGAAGAGCGGCATGGTGTGGGTGAACACCTTCGGCAAGCTCTTCCCCGCCGGCGAGATGGGCGGCTACAAGCAGAGCGGCATCGGGCGTCAGTACGGGCTCGAGGGGCTCTGGGAGTACACGGAGATGAAGCACATCAACGTGCAGCTGTAGACGGCTCTTCACCAAGACACGAGTCCGCCGTAGTGACCGGGTAGCTACGGAGAGAGGGTGGCGAATCCCGGCAGGCCGCATGCCCAGTCGGTGTAGCCGGCGAGCCCGCCGCCACGAATCGCCCCGAGCGCATAGCAGCTTGCCCCGTTCGCGGACATCGTAGCGCTCGTCGCGCTCCCCGCGGGTGCGGGCGTCAGATCGGCGTTGGTGAGCATATTCCGGAGCACGTAGCTATCCGGGGCGACCCCGGCCGGCGCCTCCCACGTGAAGCTCGCCGTGCCCGGGGTGCTCGACGTGCCCGACTGGTTCAGCTTCATCGTGAAGTTCTGGGGCGAGCCCGACGCGCTGTGGAAACCGAAGTTCACACACAACAGGTCAGAGCGCTGATTCGGCGGGTTCGTGTTCTGTGGCAGCAGCACATAGCAGTCAATCCCGTTCGGGGGCGGTGGCTGGCCAGCGGCAGGCGGGTCGTTGAAAGTCGTCGCGCTCGCCGGCAGCATCGTCGTCGCAGAGGGCAAGATGCTGCTCGATCCATCCGCGAGAATGATTCGTTGAATGAAATATCCCGACTCGCCGGTGCCGCCCAGCCAGCTCAGGTGCACCCCACCGCTGTCGGAGCTAATGGCGAAGCCCCTCCCGCCGATCCCGGCTGGGGCGGCCGTCGCCGTCGCAGTGGACATGGCCGTCGGGGGGCCGATCACGGCGGTCGCCGTCCTGGTGGGCGTTGCTGTGCCGACCACGGTCGCCGCAGGCGCGCCGCCGGCTGTGAGACAGGCAGAGAATTCCGACGTGTTTCCCCCGGGGTCGGTCGCTGTCGAAGTGACGATCTGCCCGGCGGTCAGTGGCACAGCCAGCGTCGCGGTGAAGGTGGCGTTACCGGTCGCGCCGGTCGTCGCGCTCGTTGAGCCGACGAAGGTCTGGCCCTCTCCATTCCCCGAGAGATCGCACACCGCGTTGGAGAAGAGCTGGATCGTGAAGGTGGTATTGGCGGCGCTGTTCAGCGTGCCCTGCACGCTGCTCGAGCTGGCCACGGTAAGCACCGGAAAGTTCTGCAGATTATTCGCGCCGGGGTCCCCGTCGCCGGCGTCGTTCGCGGTCACGCCATCCGGGAAGAGGTCGATGCCCAGCCCGGCGTTGGAGAAGATCGAGTTGGAGAGGATCGCATTGCCGGTTGCCGGGGCAGCGTCGCCCTCGATGAAGACGCCGTCCATGCCGTTGAATGCGATGACGTTGCCCTCCCCCGCATTCGCCCCGCCGATTGCGTTGTTGGTCGCGTTTCGAACCCAGACGCCGTGGGCCCCGTTGCCAAGCGGAGACGAGCCATTGGCCTGCGTGCCGATGAAGTTGCCCTGGATCAGCTGACCGGGCTGGAGAATCACGATGCCGGCGCCCGTGTTGCCCGAGATGACGTTGCCGGCGCCCGGGGTGGCGCCTCCAATCGTGTTGGTTCCGGCTGGATTGCCGACACCGATCGTGATCTCGATGCCCTGCGCATTCGGGATCGCCTGGTTCCCGTCCGAGCCGACGCCAATGTAGTTGCCCTGGACCCGGCTGCCGTCCCCAACCAGCAAGACGCCATACGACGAGTTGCCAGAGATGACGTTGCGCGCCTGGGGCGTGGTGCCTCCGATGGTGGCCCCCGTGGTGAGAATCCCCTCGCCAGGATTGCCGAGCGCCACCATGCCCGTGACGTCGGTGCCGATGTAGTTGCCCACCACCTGTCCGCGGGGGATGAAGATGCCGCCGCCACCGGAGATGAGGTTGCAGTCGCCGGTGCAGGGCCCTCCCGGGGTGGTGCCGATCGTTCCGCCGATGACAACGGATTGGGTGCTGCTACTGCTGACGCCGCCTACGCTACTTATGTCCGCCGTGCCGGCCGCATTGGTGCCGATCCGGTTGCCAATCACCTGCACTCCGGGTGCGTCCACCTGGATGCCGCTCTTGCCCGACGTGGCGGCGATGACGTTGCCGGGCCCGATCGTGGGGCTGTCCGTGTGGACGCCCTGGATCCAGATGCCATGGTTGCCGTTGGGTATGGCAGCGGTGCCCTCTGCGTTGGTCCCGATGAGGTTGTAGAGGATCTGGTGATTGCCAAGAACCGGAATAGCCACTGTATCGTTCTGAATCTTGATGCCATAGCTGCTGTTCCAGGAGATGACATTCGCTTCGATCGTCACGTTTTGGACCGCGCCCTGGACCTCGATGCCCACCCCGGTGTTTCCGATCGGGATATTGCCGCTGACGTTCGGCCCAATGTAGTTGCCCTGCACGCGGTTGTTGTCGGCTTGCTGCTGGCTGCCACCACCCGGAGCGTGGATGAAAACGCCGCCCGTCTGGTTGGCGGCGATGATGTTGGGCCCCGAACCGCCGCCGATAATGTTGTTGCGAGGCGCAGCATAGATGCGCACGCCATAGCCGCCGTTTCCGAGGGCGCCCGTTCCGGCGCTGTCTACTCCGATCTTGTTGCTGCGCACGAAGTTTCCGGTGGCTTCTCCGTTCGAGTTGACTCCCTTCGAGATCTGGACGCCGTGAGAGGTGTTCCCGGAGATCACGTTGGACTCGATGACGTTGTCTTTAACGCTGCCATTACCACTGGGGTCGACTTCTGTCGTCACTCCTACCCCGTTGGCGTCACTGGCGGGGCTGCCGCTGGTGGCTCGTCCGATCGTGTTGCCTCGGATCTGGTTGAGGGACGAGGAGCCAGATGTGCCAGCGCTGATGTCAAGGACGTGGATGTGGACGCCGTGGCCGGCGGCGCCGACGATGGTGTTGTTCTCGATGATGTTGTTCGAAGAGCCGACGATTGAAACCGCTTCGCTGGTCGGCGACGTGGTGCCAGAGATGCGGTTGTTCTTGATGATGTTGAACCCGCCGCCAGAGAGCCGAAGCGGGGTCGTCGCGTTGAGCCACAGCCCTCGAACCACGCTGTTGCCGCCGGTGATGCGAAGAGCCCCGTTGACGATGACGCAGTCGCAGCTTCCCCGCTGCGTCGTCCCGTCGATGGTCACGGCGCCGGTGACGTCGGGGAAGCTCGAGGTGATGACCGGGAATACGCATCCCTGAACGAGTAGACAGGGAATGTTGAAGTTGATGACGTCTGCGCCCGGGTTGGCGTTGGCCTGCGTGATGGCGGCGCGTAGCGTGCAGCGACCCTGGCTATCGGCACACACGCCGTCTGCCGTGGTGGCGTCGTCCGTGCTTGCGGTCGAGTTGACGACGTAGGTCGCCGCGGCGAGGGGGGCCACGCCGCGGCCGGCGCCGTCATCCTGGTAGGCCGCTGCCGCCGAGCTGCGCTGCGCCGCTTCGAAGCCGAAGAGGATCCCCAGCAGGGCAGCCACGCTCGCCAAGAGGTAAGCGAGGCGCCAACGAGGTCGCGGCAAACGGAAGGCGGTCGGCCGCATAGTCACAGTCCCAGAGAGGCGGTACCCCCTGGCGACGAGTGTAGCAAATGTCGACGGCATTCTCCTGACGGACGAAAGCCATTGACAAGAATGCGGATGTAGTTCGTGGGGTATGCTGGATGGGTCGATCTTGCCTCTCTAGGCGACTGCGGGCCGTACCCGCCTGAAGCACATCAACGTGCAGCTGTAGGCGCCTCACCCTGGCTATCAACTACTAGACGCTGCACCGCGGCAAGGAGGTCGGTGATCTCGAATGGCTTCGAAAGATAGCCATCGGCGCCGATCTCCTCCGCCCAGCCGCGCGCATCAGGCGCGCCGGTGATGACGAGAATCGGGACGTGCCAGCCGCGATCCTTCACGGCCTTGGCAAATCCGGACCCATCCAAGATCGGCATCCGCGAATCGAGAACTACGAGCGCAGGGCGGTCCCGAGCAACCGCATCGAGCGCCTCAGCGCCGTTAGCTGCTGTCATTACTGGGTAGCCGAGGATCTCTAGCATGCCAGAAATGAGCTGCACCAGATCCGGATCATCATCCACAACCAGAACACGACTATCGCTCACAAAACCCCTCTACACTTGGCTATCAAGCCTGCGAGATCCTCGATATATCGCCAGTTTACACGGTATCCACGGCGCCACGCGCAGACATCAGCACCGCGTATCCGGGTTGAATGTCCGGCGGCTTGCAAGCTATTCTCCTCCCGACTTAGACCTTGGCGTGTCCGGCATGCTTGACCAAAGTGGTACTATGGAGCGCCAACGATCCTACTCTTGGAGGAGCTATGAACGTGTCCCAACGCGCAGGCATGCCCAGCGTGCGGGCAGTGCGACTCGGGCTCGCGCTCGGCGCCGCACTCTCGTTCGCAGTGCTGGGTGTTGCCACGGCTCAGAACGATACTCTGCAGACAACGCCCGTCCCTCAGGGTCAGACGTCGCTGCAGACGACACCCGTTGCCCAGGGCCAGACCTCTCTCCAGACGACGCCCGTGGCTCAGGGCCAAACATCTCTCCAAACGACACCGGTGACGAGCTCCGCTAACCCCACGCCGGTGTCGTTTGCGACGACGCCCGTGACCAGCGACGCCGCGCGGGCAGCCGCCACCGTGACCGTCACAATCAAGGAGATGCAGTTCTCACCTGCCAGCCTCAACGTAAGGGCCGGCGATACCGTCGTTTGGATGAACAGCGATTCGGTGGCACACACGGCCACGAGCGCGAGCATGCTGTGGGATACCGATTCACTGGCCCCCGGCCAATCCTCGTATTTCACATTCAATCAGTCGGGCATGTTTGCCTATTTCTGCACAATCCATCCGCGGATGCGTGGCGCCATCACGGTGGATCCGCCTGCCGCGACCGCCCGCCGGTCCCCGGATTCCTACGTCATGGGCCCGGGCGCTTTCGACGGCGGCTACCAGATGGGCTTCGGCAACGTAAGCCACAGCTCCCGGGCCACCGGTGGCGCTCCGATGAGCTACTACTACAACCCACTCACCGGGAACTATGAAGCGGCAGCCTATCCGGGCTACCCGTTCGACAAGGGCTACGGCTTGAACTACATGATCTACGGCGGCGGCCAGTCGTCGATCTACGGATCGCCGTACTCGTCCTACGCGAGCGCCTATCCGTATTCGTACTTCGCCAACTATCCATACGGCATGTACGGCGGATATCCGGGTTACCCATACGGCCGCAACTCCACGTACGGCTACCCGTACTCGTACGTGTACGGATCGCTGTACTCGCCGTCTTTCTATAGCTACACCGGCTACAACCAGTTCAGCACCTACGGCGCCTTTGGCTACCCGTACTCGTATGGCACTCCCTACTCGTACTACACGTACACGAACCCATACACGTCGTACCTATACGGACCGTCATATGCCGCGTACAACGCCGCCAACCCATATCAGTACCTGACCAACCTCCTGTCGGGATACAACTACGGCTACTACGGGAACTACGGCGGGGTCTACGGGTATCCATTCATGGGCTACCCGTACATCTACTAGAACCAACGACGCTAGCCAAAGGGGCCGCGAGGTCGATCCTCGCGGCCCCTTCTCTTTGCCTTAGACTGCGCCCCGGCGGCGAGGTCTGCCGCGGCCCCGTTGCGCGCCCTTTGCTCCCTTCAACGCTCTTTGCACCCCAGGAATATTCGTTACATCACATTCGATGAATTTGACGCATTATCCTGTTACGAATCCGCGTTTACTTTGTTGCAACCCTTTCGTCAACCTGCTATAGTTCGCCCGGCCCTGCACAGGGCATACCAAAACTGGATACCCGTGCAGCGGCGAGTTGCGCCGATGGTTGTCAGGTCCTCCTCCTCTTGGGCTGAAGCTATCTGAGGTTGCCCCTTTTGTTTCGATTCGCCGTGTGTGCCCTGGGACTCCTTTGTCCCTCAGCCATCGCACGGGAGCTACATCGGAGGGATCCTCGTGATCCAGCGCCTCTCGGTCTTCGCCTCGTCCCTAATGCGCGTTCCAGATCGGTTACTCCGATCGTCCCGCCACCGTTTGAGCCCCCAGTCCGTCGGTTCCCCGGAGGCCAGAGCTTTCGCGCGTGGCAACCGCGGACTCAGGCGAAACATGCACTGGCGTGATGGGTTGCTCCACGGAGCAGCGCTGGTCGGAGTTTTCGCCTTGACCCCGAGCATCATCAGCACGGGGCTCGAGGGCGCTATCCCGGGTCTGGCCGCCACCACGGTCCCCATCGAACAGGCCAGCCTTTGGTCCGTTGGTTCGTTCGCTGTCCCGGTTCATGGGCCCGTGCTCCCGGCAACAGGAGAAGCCCCCACCCCCGATGAAGACGCATCGTTGGCAGACACGACCACGATCGCTCAGATCAGCGATGCGACGGAAATCGAAGCCAGCCAGGCGGCAACCGCCTCACCCTCAGCTCCGGCCGCCCAGTGGCACACCGTGCGAACTGGTGACACGCTCAGCGGAATCGCCGCATCTTACGGGCTCCGCCCGGAGACCATCGCCGCGGCCAATTCCCTATCCTCGCCCAACCACATCCAGGCTGGCCAGGTTCTGCGCATCGGCGAATCCACCAGCGCGAGTGTCGCGGGTCGGCAGCCCTCGAACTCGCAGGAAGCGTTCATCCTGAGCCTGGTGCGCGGCGCCCAGACCTCTCAGCGGGTCACCGGCGTCCCCGCCTCCGTCACGATCGCCCAGGCGATCCTCGAAACGTATTGGGGCACGAGCTTCCTGGCGCGTGAGGCCAACAACTACTTCGGGATCAAGTCATACGCGAAGCAAGGAAGCGCTGGCGTCGTGTGGATCGACGCCTGGGAAGTCGAGAATGGGAAGGACGTCAACCGCCCGGAGCCGTTCCGTCGCTACAACGACCCGGCCGAGTCTCTCGTCGACCACGGACGATTCTTCCTCGAGAATTCCCGATATGCGTACGCGCTCCAGGCAACTGACGATCCACGTGAGTTTGCTCGGCGGATCAATGCTGCGGGCTACGCAACCGACCCCGCCTACGCGAGTAAACTGATCTCCTATATGGATCGCTACAATCTGTACCAGTGGGACATCAGCCGGTAGAACCGCAGCCACCGCTGCACCGGGCTGAAAGGGGTTGCGAGTGCCAACGCCTCATCAGAGCGTTCTCGAGGTGTTCGCCAACCCCCAGCCCGCCCGCGAGTACGAGATCGAGCACGTCTGCCCCGAGTTCACCTCGGTGTGCCCGATTACAGGGCAACCGGATTTCGCCACCATTCGCATCAACTACGTTCCCGACGGCACCTGCGTCGAGCTCAAATCCCTCAAGCTCTATCTCTGGGCGTTCCGCAATGAGGGACATTTTTACGAAGCTGTGACCAATCTCATTCTCGACGACCTGGTCGCGGTCCTCGACCCGGTTCGAATGGAAATCGTTGCCGACTTCAACGTGCGTGGAGGCATCAGATCCACGATTCGCGCCTCGCACAGCAAACCGCTCTAGTTGACGGTCGATCGCATCCTTCGCCTTTCACCGTTTTGTTGACATAATTACGCTCCTGCAGGCTGTCAACGGCCACTCAAAGGCGATCAACGCCGCCTTTCCTGTCACAACCCACGCTGGCTATTGACTTCTCCTGCGTCTTCATGCCTATACTAGCCCTGTCTAGAGCTAGAGCCAGGTACGGAGGTGCGAGTTGGAGCGAGTAAGTCGCAGACGTCTTCTTGCCGCCAGTGGAGGCGCAGTTCTCGCGAGCGGTCTGATTGCCCAGGGGGCGAGCGCACAGGCCGACAAGCCGCGCCGCAGCCCATGGGACCTCGCCTTTGACGTAGCCATAGATCCGGCGCCGGGCGCTGTGGCTGGTACACCGCCGCCTGCCGGTGCGTACTACAGCAGTGGCGTAATCTACGCAGCCGGAACCCTTGGAGGAGATGGCTCTGTCCCCAGCGGGGCCCGGCCCATCGGGACCCAGCGCGGCTGGGGATGGAGATTCGATCCCTCGCGCCCCGGACCCGCGGGACAGGTTGCGACCGCTTCGCTCGAGATCGCGGGCCGCGGCCAAATCGTGCTGGGCGGAGCGACGATAGGCGGCCGTCGTGCCATTCTCGGCGGGACCGGTGAGTTTCGTGGGGCCAACGGTCAGGCCGACATCGTCACTCTTGGTCAGGGAAGAAATCGCTGGATTCTCGACTACACTCAGCCCTACGCGGGGACCTGAGTTAACGATGCATCCAGGGAACCGTTCGAAGGGATTTGCGATCTCCACGAACCTAGTACCTGTGCGTCCGCTCCTCGCCAATGGCTTCGGCTGGCCAGCGAGCGTCCAAGACTAAGAGAACGTGCGGAGGTGATAGTTGGAGCGAGTAAGTCGCAGACGTCTTCTTGCCGCGAGTGGCGGCGCAGTTCTGGCGAGCGGTCTGATCGCCCAGGGGGCGAGCGCACAATCCGACAAGCCACGTCGGAGCCCATGGGATCTTGCTTTTGACGTTGTGCTTGATACGGACCCCGCGGCAGCCGCCGGCACGCCCCCGCCCGCCGGCGCGTACTACGTCAGCGGCGCCATCTACTCCGGCGGAACCCTTGGAGGAGATGGCTCTGTCCCCAGCGGGGCCCAGCGCGTCGGGACCCAGCGGGGCTGGGGATGGAGATTCGATCCCTCGCTTCCCGGAGTCGCGGGAATGGTCGCGACCGCGTCGTTTGACATCACGGGCCGCGGCCAGATTGTGCTCGGCGGCGCGACAATAGGCGGCCGGCGTGCCATACTAGGCGGGACCGGCGAGTTTCGTGGCGCCAATGGGCAGGTAGACGTCGTCTCGCTTGGTGCAGGAAGATCCCGTTGGATCCTGGACTACTCGCAGCCCTACGCGGGGACGTGAGTTTTCGAACTACGTATGCACTGTAACTGTCCGTAGAAACTCACCATTCGACGATGCCAGTCTCAGCATCAATAGAGGCAAAGGCAAGCTCCACCGCTGGCTTTCCTGACCAGCGAGCGGGTATCCAAAACGAAAGAACGTACGGAGGTGCGAGTTGGAACGAGTAAGTCGTAGGCGTCTTCTTGCCGCAAGCGGCGGCGCAGTTCTCGCGGCCAGCGCGATCACCCAAGTGGCGAGCGCACAGTCGAACAACCCACGTCGGAGTCCCTGGGACCTAGCGTTTGACGTCGCGATGGAAATGCCGCCCGCAGCCGCGGCTCCCGTAGCCCCCGCGGCAGCCGCTCCGGGTCCCTTCTACATGACCGGCGGTATCTATGCTCCTGGCGCCGTCGCCCCAGACGGAACCGTCGCAAGCGGCGCGGCTCGAGTCGGCACGTTCCGCGTCTGGGGATGGAACTACGATCCCACTCGGCCCGGCGCAGGCGGATCAGTCGGGACTGCCTCGTTCGACCTCACCGGCCGCGGCCAGATCGTGGCTGGCGGCGCGTGGGTAGCTGGCCGGTTCGCCATCCTAGCTGGGACGGGCGAGTTCCGCGGCGCCAACGGCCAGGTGGATGTAACCGAGTTTTCGCCCAATGCGATGCGAGCGATTTTCGACTACAGCTCGCCCTACGCGGGTACGTGAGGACTAACCAGCTTACCTAGCAACGCGAATAGAGTCCCCGCTCTGGAGCCGTTAGGCTTGAGGGCGGGGACTCTCTGTGTTTAGGGCTCCCATCGGCGGTGCGTACCCTTAGGCGCTCCCTTTAGGCTGCCCGCCTTGTGGATTGACCTGAGCCGCGAGCTCGTTGAGGAACGCACGCAGCACGGGGTGCTCGACAGCCTCCTGGGCGCTTAGGAGGAAGTTCTCCACGTCGGCCGGATGCCCTGCGTCCCGGTATTCGATCGCCTGGAGCAGCGCCTCGAGCTTATCGATCTCGGCCGCGAATCGCGCCTCCAGAGTGGACCGCTCCGCGTATTCCGTCCAGAGCTCCGTCAGCTCGCTCGCCAACGGCGCGGGGAGGTCGATGCACAGCTTGGCGAGCCCAGCAGCCTCCGCCACGTGCTTCCGATCCTTCCACGCGGCGCGCTGTTCCGGCGATGTCAACTGTCGCCACTGCGCGATGGCGTCGTCGACCTCCGCCCCTGCCTCCACCATGTCGTCGTAGGGCGTGGCGTCACCCGCCTCCGCTTCTGGTAGGTCGTGGACGAGCACAAGCTTGACCAGGCGCTCGGTGTCCAGCCCGGCGGTGCTCCCCAGAGCCCAAGCCATGATGGTGGCGCGGTAGATGTGGTCCGCGACGGACTCGGGATTGGGGATGCGGCGATCCAGCCAGCCCTGGCGGGGCAACAGCTTGAGCGCGCCAACCGCATGGAGAAAATCGAGCATACGAAGATTGTCGGTCGCTTGGGGCCTCGCGCGCTAGACCGGCATGACTGAGTGCTTCTTGCGGGGCCGCTCTTCTCTCTTATTGGCCAACAGCTCTAGCGCGCGAATGAGGCGCATGCGCGTCTCGCCAGGGCGGATCGCCGCGTGAGCGAACTGCTTGGAAAGCGCATCGAACGGCCCGGAGAATCGCTCGTTGAACTCGGCGATCTTCTCCCGTCGAGTTGCCGCCGGGTCTTCCGCCCCCTGGATCTCGCGCCGATACAGGACGTCTACAGCGCCCTCGGCCCCCATAACGGCCAGCTCCACGCCCGGCCACACGAAGAGCTGGTCTGCTCCCAGCTCGCGCGTGCACATCGCCTGCTTCGCCCCGCCGTAGCCCTTGCGGAGATACAGGGTGATCTTTGGGACGGTAGCTTCGGAGTATGCGAACAGCATCTTGGCGCCGTGCCGAATGATGCCTGTGCGCTCCTGGACGACGCCGGGCATGAAGCCGGGCACGTCCACCAACGTCACGATCGGAATGTTGAAGGCATCGCAGAAGCGGATGAAGCGTGAAGCCTTGTCGGACGCGTCGACGTCGATCGCGCCGGCCAGCCAGCGCGGCTGGTTGGCCACGAACCCGACCGATCGCCCCCCCATGCGCCCGAATCCGACGACCATGTTTCGCGCGAATCGCGGCTTGAGCTCGAAGAAGTCGCCGTTGTCCACGAGCCGCTTGATCACGGCCACAACGTCGTACGCCTTACGCGAGTCCTGAGGAACGAGCGTTTCGAGATCGTCGACCCGGCGATTGGGGTCATCCCCCGTGTCTACAATGGGCGGGGAAACCGCGCAGCTTCCGGGAAGGAAGCCGACCAGTCTCCTGATGCTTGCGAGCACCTCCGCATCGTCCGCTGCGACGACGTCCGCGCAACCGGACGTTTCGGAGTGCATCTTCGCGCCGCCGAGGTCCTCCATCGTGACGTCCTCGCCGGTCACCTGCTTGATGACGGCCGGTCCGGTGATGAACATCTGGCCTGTGCCACGAGCCATGAAGATGAAGTCGGTGAGGGCTGGCGAATACGACGCCACTCCGATGCAGGGGCCGAGAATCGCGCTGATCTGGGGAACGAGGCCGCTGGCAATGCTGTTGGCGTAGAAGATCTTGCCGATCGCCTTGGTGACGTCCAGCCCTTCCTGGATGCGGGCTCCGACCGAGTCGTACAGACCGATCACGGGGATCCCGAGCTTCCCGGCCGTCTCGACGGCATAGGCGATCTTCTCCGCGTGCGCTTGGCCCACCGCTCCCTGCAGCACCGTACGGTCCTGGGCAAAGACGTAGACGTGGCGTCCATCGATCTTGCCGGTCCCAATGACAACGCCGTCCGTCGGCTGGCGCCGCTCAGCCATACCAAAGTCGGTTACCTGGGTTACGGCGAGCATGAACTCCTCGACGAACGTGTCCTCATCCAGCAGTTTGAACACGCGCTCTCGCGCCGTGAGCTTGCCTTCGGAGTGCTGGCGCTCGGTCGAGCGCTCGTCGCCTGCAAGCACGCGCTCTTCGATGGCGCGCAGCTTCGCTTCTAGCTCTTCGCGGGGTACCACTAGGCTTCTTCCTTTTCGGTGGTCGAGGCTCAGCGAATGCCGAGTCCCGCGACGACCGAGAGCATGATTGACGCTGCGATGATGCTGCCTATCTGGCCACCGGTGTTGGCGCCCATCGCGTGCATCAGCAGGTAGTTGCGTCGATTGTAGCGCTGTCCCTCTGCTTGAACGACGCGCGCAGCCATAGGATAGGCGGAGATACCCGCGGCGCCGATCAGGGGATTCACTTTGCCATGGGTGAGGAAACACATGAGCTTGCCGAACAGCACGCCGGACACGGTGTCGAGGCAAATGGCCACGAAACCGAGCCCTAGGATGATGAGCGTCGTTTGGGTGAGGAACTTATCTCCTTGCATCGTGGCGCCGATGCAGATACCAAGGAGAAGCGTCACGATGTTCGTCAGCTCATTCGCCGCCATGTTCGTGAGCCGCTCGACGACGCCGGACTCCCGCATCAGGTTGCCCAGCATGACGGTCCCCAGGAGCGGGGTGCCCTGCGGCGCGATGATGGCTCCGACGATGAAGACCACAATGGGAAACAGGATGCGGGTCGGTTTCGAGACGCTGCTCCGAACCGCGGGCATCACGATCGCCTTCTCGGCCTTGGTGGTCAGGAGGCGCATGATCGGCGGCTGAATCAACGGTACCAGCGACATGTACGAGTACGCGGCAACCGAAATCGGACCCAGCAGCTCCGGCGCGTACTTCGAGGCGACATAGATCGCCGTTGGTCCGTCCATCGCACCGATGACGCCAATGGAGATGGCGTGAAGCGGAGAGAACCCGAGCATCAGCGCCAGGAACAGCGTGAGAAAGATGCCGAACTGGCCAGCCGCGCCAAGCAGCAAGATCTTGGGATTCTCGAGCAGGGGGCCGAAGTCGGTCATGGCGCCGATGCCGATGAAGATCAGCACGGGGAAGAGCTCCGTCAGAACACCCGCGTCGTAGATCACGCGGAGCACGCCGCCTGGCTCCATGAGATTGGCGCCCGGAATGTTTACGAGGAGCGCGCCGAAGCCGATCGGCAAGAGGAGCAGAGGCTCGAGCCCGCGACCGATGGCCAGGTACAGGAGCAGACAGCCGATGGCGAGCATGATGACTTCTTGGATCGTGAGCGAGGTAAGGCCAGCGAGCAGTCCGCTGAGTCCCGCCTGAAGAGCGCGATCCATCTAGGCCGTCGCCGGCGGCTGGGCAGCCGGGGGCTTTGGCGCGGCAGCGGGGCTATCCGCCGCGGCCGGCTTCTCGACCTTGATCGGAAAGAGGCGCTTCAAGAGACTAGCCAGCAGCCCAAGCACGTACAACACGACAAGAGTCCCGCCCATGCCCAGGATCGCGAGAGTGAGTCCAAGGGTGAGCGGATCAACCGCCCCCGTGTTCATCTCAGCCTTCGCTTACTCGATGACCGCGACGACGGTGTCCGGATCGACGGCATCCCCGGCGGCGACTCGGATCTCGCTGACGACGCCGGCCTCCGGAGCCACGATCTCGATCTCCATCTTCATCGCTTCCATGACGATGATCGTCTCATCCTCTTCCACCTGCGTGCCAACGCTGGCGACGATGTTGAGGATCTTCCCGACCATCGGCGCTGTGACCTGAGTGGCCATTGGTTCTGCCCTTTCTCCCAGGCCGCGCTCGTCCAACTGAGTCAGCGGCGACGAGCGCCTGCATTGGTTATCGACTTCAAGTTATGCCACGGCGGGCGGCGAGCAGCCGGGTCCGAGGTTGACGCCGAGGTTCGGAACTGGCGGCGCTGCGGCCGAAGTGGATTAGGCGCGATGATAGCACGGCCCCTTGCCTCCGGCAAAGCTGGGAACTGCTGAGACGTGCGCGTGATTTCCCGGGCCGCCGCCGTGCGCGATTCGTGACGCACAGAACGCATGATTGGAACATACGTTTCTAGAACATGCGTCTTAATCGGAGGTTGGCGATGAGCACGTCGGAGTTCGCATTCGGTACTGCTATGATCGGCCTAGGGTACGTAGCCCTTCAGGCTACGCGCCTCTCTTGGGCAGCCTGGCATGGACGGAGCCCCCATTTCTCACGGGCCAGCGTGGCCCTAGGAGCCGCCGTGATCGCGGGCTCGTTCATCCCACTCCCCAGCTCCGGCGAGGAGCCAATCCTTGTCGCCGCCGTCACTAGCAGCGTGCCGCCAGCTCGCGAGAATGGACCGTCGCCTGATGTAGCCGTGAGCGGCAACTACGTGAGGGTCACTGGCAACGCCGCCGACGGCGCATCGAACGCTATCTGGGCCGTCATCGAAGACCCGCGCACTGGCGCGCTCTGGCTCCAGGGCCCGGCGGTCCCCGATGGGTCCTCCTGGACGCTCGGCCTGATGCTGGGGGCCAACTCAACGGAGAGCGGACCCTTGCTCTATCGCGTCAACGTCGCCCGCGTCGATCTGGACGTCCATGAAGCCTGGTTGACGGCGTCGCAGCTCGGAATTCTCAGCGTATCGACGCTTCCCACGGCCCGCGGGTGGCTCGCCCGCGACCGAGCCGTCCACGTCGGAGGCTGAGGCGATTCGGAGCTACAATCGTTGCAGACCGCCACTAGGAGGATCAGGTGGGTGCTGTCCACGTCACTGTAGAGCTCAAGAATCTCGCGTCGCCGGAGCGTGTGTACGAGGCGCTCTTCCTTGTAGACACTGGCGCCACGGATTCCATGGCGCCGGCCAGCGAGCTTGCACGCATCGGAGTTGCACCCAGGGGGAAGATGGCCTACGAGCTCGCCGACGGGTCTACCCGGGAGTACGAGTTCGGCGGTGTACAGATCGAGTTCCTCGGGAACCTTGCATGGGGGCGTGTTATCTTCGGACCTGAAGGAACCGAGCCGATTCTCGGCGTCACTGCGCTCGAGTCGGTTGGCATCGTGGTCGATCCGGCGAATCGACCCCTTCGTCGTCTCCCGGCGGTGCCCCTGAAGTAGGCCGGCTCCGTAGCTGTCACGAAGGACTCGGCATTCGGCGACGACCTTTGGTCGCTCAGACGCTGAGCGGAATGCCCACGGGCCGCAGAGGGCCCACGCCTGGTCGGTAACTCCAGAGCTCGTTCGAGACGTCGCCACCGCTGCCGCCGTACAGCAGCAGACCAGCGCCGGTTGGGTCCCAGACGGCGCTGTGGTCACCGCGCGACCGTGGGGCTGCGCTATCCTCGTCGAGACGGGTCCAGCGGCCGGTCGACGGGGCGTAGCTCCAGAGATCAGCGAGGAAATCGACGCCGCCCACGTAGCCGCCGAAGATGATCATCTGTGCGCCTTCCGGGTCCCAGGTGGCGGTGTGGCGCGCCCTGGCCGGCGGCAATACGCCCGTCGTGGCGGCCCTCGACCACGCGTTCGTCGTCGGGTTGTAGCTCCACAGCTCGTTGCTGTAGCCACCGATCCCGCCGCCACCTTCAGTGGCCGCGTACCCACCGAACACGAGCATCTGGCGGTTCCCAGCGTCCCAGACCGCGCTCTGCCGGGAGCGAGCCGCTGGCACGGCGCCGGTGGGCGCCAAGCGCGTCCACCGGTTTGCGGTGGGCTGGTAACTCCAAAGATCGTCCAAGGCGCCGCTCGATTCCGGTGCACCGCCGTAGACCAGCATCTGGCCCTGTACCGGGTCCCAGACAGCAGAGTGGACCGCGCGAGCAGACGGACCTTGCCCGTCAGGAGTTAGTTGCGTCCACGCGTTGCGCGCCAGGTCGTAGGCCCAAAGGTCCGTGAGCCCCTTCCCGTCACCTCCAGACCCGCCGAACAGCAACACACGGCCGCTGGCGGGATCCAAGGCAACGCTGTGTCCCAGACGCGGTGAAGGCGCCGCTCCGGTCGTGGAGACGACCCGCCACGCATTCAGCGATGGCGTGTAGATCGAGATGCTGTCGAGGGGATTCGCGCCATCACGACTGTTGCGTCCGCCGAACACGAGCATGCGACCGCCGGCGGGATCCCAAACCGCACGCTGACCGGCCGACGCGGGAACAGGAGCCTCACGCGAGACGCGCTGTCTCCATGCGTTCGTAGTCGGCTGGAAGGTCCAGACATCGTTCAGAACGCTGCCGCCGAAGACGAGCATCTCTCCATGCGTCGACTCCCAGACGGCGCTATGGCCGCCTCGGGCGCCAGGCTTTGCGTTGCCGCTGACGGGCACGCGCGACCAGGCGTTCTCGGCTGGGTCGTAGCTCCAGAAGTCGTCGAGGTAGCAGCCACCGCAGCCTCCGGCGAACACGAGCATCCGCGAGCGGACCGGGTCCCAGACGGCTCCCTGCGAGAGTCGAGCTGGAGGGATGAACCCGGGCGGTTCGAGCTCTGTCCAGACGTCCGCACCCGGGTCATAGCTCCAGAGGTCGTCGAGCAGCCCATATTGCGGGCTCGCGCCGGCGAAGACGAGCATCTGGGCGTTCGTCGGGTCCCACACGGCGCTGTGGTAGAAGCGTCCCTCGGGCACGAGGCCAAAGGAGAACAAGACGTTTGGCGACAGCTCCGTCCATGCGTTCGTCGACGGCTGATAGCTCCACACGTCGTTGAATGACTCGAAGCTCCCCCCGATGCCGCCAAAGACGAGCATCTGGCCGCCGTTGGGATCCCACACGGCGGCGTGATACGCACGCGTTCGGGGGCTCGGTCCCACAGGGGCGAGCTGACTCCACTGCTTCGTCGAAGGGCGGTAGCTCCACAGCCCAGAAGCCACGTTGTTGTTGCCGCCGCCGAAGCCACCGTACACGAGCATCTGCGCGCTGGACTCGTCCCACACGGCCGTGTGCCCGACGAGCGCGACGCTCGGCCCAACTAGCGGCATCCACGTCTCGGTGGACGGTCGATAGCTCCAGAGATCGGCCAGCGAGCCAGCGCCGCGGCCTCCGACCGCGAGCATCTGCCCACCCTGCGGGTCCCAAACGGCCGCGTGGGAATTGCGCGCAGGAGGCGGGTTGAGAAGCGCCCAACCATCTCGCGGCGCCACGTTGATCCCTCGGCGCTCGAACGCCCAGCCACACCGCGTGTGGGCGTAGATGTAGAGCGCGTGTCCGCCCACCGCCGAGGTCGTGGGGTCGATGGCGAAGCTGAATCCGGCTTTGTCCCGGTTCCGTCCATAGACGGCCGCGACGTCCGGCCGATCGGTGCCCATCGTGGCTGCGCCGAGCAGGACACCGCCTGCGCCGACTTCACCGTCGAGATAGACGTGTACCGCGTCCACGCCGACCGACGAGCCATCGGAGATGTCGATGGCCCAGCCAACCAGCGTGGTCGCCTGGCGGAGCGTAACGTTGTCGGCCGGCGTGTCGATGCTGATCATGGGAACGCAGGGAGGCTGCGCCCCGGCAATCTCAGCCTGAGAAAGTGGGAAGACGAGCGTTGCGAGCAGAATCATCGCGGCCAGCCGTCGCCCGATCCGCGAGCTCAGACCACTGTGCCAGATCCTCGGCATGCGACCCTCCACAGGCGGCATCCGAGTCAGCGCCGGGTGCCCGCACCTGGGACGATCTTACTGGAACTTCGGTAGAACCGCCGTGCCGAGGAGCTCGATCGTGCGCGCCGCGGTCTCGACGGGAATGTCGTCCGGGCTCAGGCGCATCTGGATCTGGGTGACGCCCGCATCCGCGTAGCGCTGGATCCGCTGGGTCACGCCCTCCGGAGTTCCGACGAGGCACCAGTCGGCCTCGAACCGCTCGAAGAGCTCCTCGGGTTGCCCCGAGATGACCGCCGGGTCGTCTCCCAACGCCCGATTCCGTGCATACCGCTGGAGCACACGGCCAGCGTAGACCCGCGCCGCCTTTCGCGCCGCCTCATCAGAATCGGCGACGACGGCGAGGCGGTTGATCGCAACCGACGCGGTGCCGGGATCGCCACCCTGGCCACTCAGCGCCTCGCGATAACGCTCGCTCTGGCGAGCAATCGTCGCGAACGGATAGTTCGTGGAGGCGCACCAGCCATTGCCCCACCGCGCTGCGCGCTCGGCGGAGCGACGCACCGATCCACCGACCCACATTGTCGGTCCACTTGGCCGCACCGGCCGCATGCCTATCCCTTGGCTCGTCGAGAGGTACGAGCCCTCGTAGCCGGCCTCGCCCGCCCACAGCGCCCGCATCATGGCGAGGCTGTCGTCCATGAACTCGGCGAGCCGCTCAGGGTCCGTCCCGAACTTGAGCTGTACCGCGCGGCCTCCGAGGCCGACTCCGAGGATGAAGCGGCCGCCGGTGATCTGGTCGAGCACCGCGGCATCGAAGGCGAGCTTGAGCGGGTTCCACGACGGCAGCAAGGTCACACTGGTTCCGAGCCGCAAGCTGGTGCGCGGCGCCAAGGCGGCGAGGACCAACAACGGCGAGGAGACGTGGCCCCAATCGGGGTGCGTGCCGTACCCCTCGCCCGCAGTCACCGAATCGAAGCCATAGCGTTCGCCCAGGCGGAGCAGCTCCATGTAGCGGTCGAGCTGCTGGTCTAGGGTCCGAACCGGTGTGGCGAAATCCAGGGCAAGGCCGAACTTCATCGCCATCAAACGTTCTCCAGAGCTGAAATTGCTAGCGGCCGCTGGCCTTCGGGAGCTGGAGCTGGCTGCGCACCGCGCCAACGGAGCCGACGGCTACCGGGTCGCCGTCCTGATACGCGATGGTCTGGTGCGAGAATGGCGACACGCGGGAGCCCGGCGTCAGGATACCAACGAGATTCAGAGGATCGCCGCTCTCGACCATCACGAGCTCGCCGTCGCTCTTGATCCGGCGAATCGCTCGCAGAGCCTCCACAGCATCGGGCAGCGCGTACTGCTCGCCGACGAAGCCGGCGACGAAGCGCCCGCCACGGATCTCGCCGCGCGCCTCCAGGCGTCGGTAGATCCAGAGGAGCTCGCGCCAGGGCGGCGCCTGGCTCTCGCGAGCGATCAGATCGCGGAAGACGACACCGTAGCGCCGTAAGAGCTGCCGCGCGAAGCGTTCCGCCCGCTCGCTGGGCTCGGGCGGCTCGCCGTCGCTTCCCCACAGAGACCAGCGGCCGAGCGGCATCATCCGCGACGGTGCGCGGCCGCCTCGGATCGAGCGCAGGTGCCGCTGGTGCGTCAACCGCTTCTTCTCGGGTTGGAGCAGCGTCCGCAGCCCGGCGATGCCATCGCCTGTGACCAAACCGACGGCGACAAGCTCCCACAGCGCATCCTCAACGGCCGCCGGTAACCGCGCAGTCCCTCGCGCAATGTCGTTCAGGAACGAGGCGCCTCGGCGTTCGAGATAGGCGGCCACTTCGCGCGCGGCGGGGGAAAGCCGCTGAGCCGCCTCTTCAACGCTTGGCGGGCTCTTCAGGAAGAACGGCAGATCCTCGCGCAGGAGCAGGGCAAGCGGCGCCTGACGGCCGGGCGTCTGACGACGCCGCTTCTTCGGCGCGTTCTCCCCGTCGTCGTCCCTATCCGTAGCAGCGGCGCGCCCCGCGATGCGTCCCCAGGACACGACTCCAGCCAGACAGAGATGCTCCAGATCGAGTGGGTCGTACTTTGCGATGCGGGACGGGAACACCGTCTGCTCCCAGGCGGGCGCGGGCAACTCGAGTCCCTGAAGCTGGCCGATCACGGCCATCAGCCCCTCGCGCCCGTGCACCTGGGTACCAGGCGCCACGTGCTGCCAGCTCAGCAAGAATCGGATGAAGTCCACGGTGTTGACGGGCTGAATCTCTTGCCGCAGTCGACCCAGCGTCATGCGGTGGATTCGGGCGAGCAATCGCCGCTCGCACCACTCCATCTGGTCCGGCGGGCGCTCGGCCGTGTATCGGCCCTGCATCGCGATGCCGCTGCCCTCAAGCACAGCGAGCGCCATGTCCACCGCCCCGAGCGGTAACCCGACTCGCTCCGCCAACGCAGCCGCGGTAATCGGCCCAACAATCTCGAGCCAACCCCGAACGATGCCTTGCACCGCCTCGTCCGCCCCGGTCTCAGCAATGCCACTCGGCGCAGTGATCACGGGATCGAGCGCCAGCGTCCCGAGCGCACCCCCAGCCAAGCCAAGCCGCTCCGCCGCCGCCAACCACCGTCTAACGCCTTGGCCCTGGGCAGGACCGAGTGAGGAAGACGAAAGGGAGTAACGGATAACACCCTCTTCCCCCGCCAGGGGAGACTCAGGCACTTCTGGTTGTCGCTCCGCTGGGGCGGTGAAAACGGTAACCCCCTCGCCCCCCGCAGGGGGAGAGGGTTGGGGTGAGGGGGTACCCTCAATCCGCGCGACAGTAGCCCGCGCATCAGCAATGAGTACCCCGGCAAAATCAACCCATTCGCCAAGTTCCTCAACCGGAAAGATCCCCACATTGAGAAGCACGTCGTGCAGATCCTCGGCGTCTCGCACGTCCGGCCACGCCTGCGCCCGCACGACTTCGATCGCTTCCGGATCCAGCGCACCGATGCCGTTCGCGAGATCAGGATCGGTCCGGCGCAGAGACACGGCTCGGGCGCGCCGTTCTTCGAGCGGCGCGTCGTCCAGGTACGCGTAGGGATTCGCGTTCAAGATCTCGTGGGACATGAGCGACGGGGCGGGCGTCTCGACCGCGACGGACTCGATCTGGCCGCTCTGGATCGCCTCGATGATCTCGCGCAAGCCATCCAGGTCCATGGCCTCGTGGAGGCAGTTGTCGATCGTCTCGTTCACCAGCGGATGGTCCGGCGGGATGATCGGCCCACCTGGCGCGTTGTCCTGACACGCGACGCTGGCGGGGAAGACCGCTGCCAGCAGGTCCTCGGCCCGCATGCGTTCCGAGAGGGGCGTGAAATTAACCACATCGGCAAACAGGATGCTCGCATCCTCGAAATGATCGGCGATCGTGCGCCGGCCGCTCTTCAGGATCGTGGCGATATCGCGCGGCAGGATATTGAGCAACAGGCCCTCGGACCTCTCCTGCTCGGCACGCAGCAGGTTCAGGTTGGTCTCCTTCTGAATGACGAAACTGTACAGGAGCGTGAAGATGATGGCGGCGATGGCCACGATGTTCATGACGAAGAACATGACCACCAGCCAGGGCGGAAGATTGTTGCCGAGACCCAGCTGCGGTTGCATGAAGCCGCTGGCAGTTACGATCACGGCGAACGCGGCGAACCAGCGCGGCGCGCGGCGCGGCGCATCGAACAGCAGCGCTCCCAGCGGGCAAAGCAGCGCCCACAGGATCACCGCGCTGGAACCGACGAAACCGCCCAGCGAGAGCTGGAGCAGGAAGGGCAGCAACAGGATCAGCACGAACTGGCTGGAACGGAACAATGCATAGCGGCCGGTCGCCGCGAACAGCGCGACGCTCAGCAGGGAAACGCCGGCATAGGCAAGCGGAATCGCGCCGGCAAGGGGTTCCCCGAAGGTGAGGTAGAGCAGTCCCCAGAGGATTCCGGCGAGGATGAACATCAGGCTGCCGCCCACCAGCAGCGCTTTGTGCAGGCGCAGATCCTCGCTGTCGTCGGGATCCGCGCCGACGCGCATGATCACCTGCAGGAGCGGGCGGATCAGTTCCGGCAACGGGGCCATGGAGCTCACCACGAGGCTGAAGTTCGGACAATCAAGTTAGCTTTCGTGCATGTCGAAGTCAACCGCATTGTCCAAAGGGGTCGAGCCCGGGCCATGGGTGCCAATCCAACGGGGCATGGCAATCGGGCACCAGCCCTCGGCACCGTAGTACCAGCGCCGACTTTCGCTCATCGAGCCGAAAATCAATGCCGATGCCGGTGATGGCTGTCGGGAAAATGCGCATGCTCGTGGTGCAGCGGCACATGCACATGCGGATGCGAGTGGGGCTCCGCTCCGTCCCAGGCAAAGTCGTGCTCGTGCCGGTGATGCACGTCATGAACATGCAAATGCGCGTGGATCATGCCGGCGTGTTCATGCGCGTGCTCGTGACGTTCGGTGAGATGCAGCCAGACGCCGATGGCCATCAGGGCGCCGGCCAGCAGCAGCGGCAATGTCACGGCCTCGCCCAGGGCCAGCGCGACCACCGCGCCGAAGTAGGGCGCCACCGAAAAATAGGCGCCGGTGCGTGCGGTGCCGAGATGTCGCAGGCCGACAACGAACAGCGCGAGGCTGACGCCAT
>Ga0080064_1000605_pt1 | contig 89798 bp, 85 predicted proteins | sample Subgrocontami54m_FD_69260 | JGI IMG/M metagenome (GOLD analysis project Ga0080064, IMG submission 69260) | Subsurface groundwater microbial communities from S. Glens Falls, New York, USA - GMW46 contaminated, 5.4 m (SPADES assembly) (version 2) ... | reverse complement strand
TCGCCAAAGACTTCGAGGCCACCATCGCCAGCGCCGTCGCCTGGGTCCTGCTCGCCCACATCAGGCTGTTGACGCGCCGCATCGTACGAGCCTGAATGCGTGAGCTTCTTTTCGAGTCAGACTCTAACGGCCCAAGTCTCCGCATGTGCTGCGAGGTCAATAACGGTGTAGGTGAGTAACCGTGGATGGCGATTTATGATCCGACAAAGCTGGCGCAGCTTATCGTCGCGTTCTGATCTGCTAAATGCACGGAATTCCCCGGTGCACCTGGCGGCCTCGCGCATCTTGAATTGAGAGATTGAGGGGCGCTCTTTGAGACAGGCGTCCCATTCGTCCGAAAAGGTCGCCCAGCTTTCAGAATCCCCGATCAACCCAGCCAAGACGAAATACTGAGTATGGCCGCGACCGCCGCTGTCATCCACGAATACCTGAACGGGCATCAGTCGTCTGCGCCGCCTAGCTGCTTGAGGCAACCCGGATAGGAATTCAAACTGCGCCGGTAGCCACGACCTGGACGAATACCCATCGTGGCTGGGATCGTCAAGTGTAACGTCGCCAACATTGCCAATTTCTAGAGCCCGCGCGGACTTCACCCGCCGCCCGCCACCACCTTGCGCATAAACACGCGATCGTAACCGGAATCGTGGCCGCGCCCGGTTTCGGCAAAGCCCAGCCGCGCATAGAGCGCGATATTCTCGACCATTGTCCGGTGCGCGTAGAGGCGCAAGTAGTTGAAGCCCAGTCGTCGCGCCTCGGCTTCGGCGAAGGCGATCAGGGCGCGCCCGAAACCGCGTCCCTGACGGTCCGGTCGCACCGCGACGTTGTCGAGGAGCAGATGATCGGTTTGCGGCAAAACCACGATAAGCGCGGCGACGATGCCGTCCGCCTCCTCGAACACATAGACGTGCCCGGCCTCGATCAGGGCGACGTAATCGTCGAGCATCGGGCCGGCGGCTTGCCGATGCCGCTGATATAGACCGAATACGCGGCGCGGACGATCGCCGTCACCGCCGGCAGGTCGGCGTTGTGCGCCAGTCGGATCATGGCCGGCGGATCATGGCCGGCGGATCATGGCCGGCGGATCACGGATCGGGTAATTCCACCGCGAGGCCGTCATAGCCCGGCTCGACCCCCAACGGCAATTCGGCCGATAACTCGCGGTAATCGAGGCTTTGGTCCATGTGGGTCAGCACCGCCCGGCGCGGCCCTACGCGCTCGATCCAGGACAAGGTCCGGGCGAGATGGCTATGCGTCGGATGCGGGTCGCGGCGCAGGCAATCGACGAACCACAACTCGGTTCCCTCAAGAATTTCAAAGGCTTTATCGTCGAGTTCGGTGACGTCGGTCGAATAGGCGAAGGCGCCGATGCGGAACCCCAGGGTCGTGCTGAACCCGTGATCCTGCGCAAACGGGATAAACGGCAGCCCCGCCGCAGTAAACGCCGCGGTGATCTGATGTGGGATCACGGTCGGCTTGTAGAACCGCCCAGCCGGCGGCACCGGTTCCAGGACATAGCCAAACCGGGTGCGTAGCTGATCCAAGGTCGCAACGTCGCCGTAGATCGGGATAGGCTGTTTCATCAAACGGTTAACCGAGCGAAGATCATCGATTCCATGAAGATGATCGGCATGGGCGTGGGTCAGTACCACCGCGTCCAGCCGGGCGACCCCGGCATCGAGCAATTGCTCGCGCAGGTCCGGCGAGGTGTCGATCAACACGATCCGATCTCGGCTTTCGATCAGCACCGAGCTGCGGCGGCGCCGATTGCGCGGGTCGGTCGGGTCGCAGCGCCCCCAATTCGGCCCGATCGCGGGCACCCCGGTCGAAACGCCGCAGCCGAGTAGGGTGATCTTCATGTCGCGGGCGAGGACGCCTTGGTGAACAGGCGGAAGAAGTTCGCGGTGGTCGCCGCGGCCAGCTCCTCGGGCTCGATGCCCTTGAGCCCGGCGAGGGCGGCGGCGGTGGCGGCGACAAAGGCCGGCTCGTTGCGCTTGCCGCGATACGGCACCGGGGCCAGATACGGCGCGTCGGTCTCGACCAACAGCCGATCGAGCGGCAGGTCGCGCACGATCGCGCGCAAATCCTCGGCGTTGCGGAATGTCACGATGCCCGAGATCGAGATATAAAAGCCGAGCTCGACCGCCGTCTCGGCCAAGACCCGGCCGCCGGTAAAGCAATGCAATACGCCGGGCGGCGGCCGCTCCTCGCCGAGAATGGCGGCTGTCTCGGCATCGGCCTCGCGGGCATGGACGATCAGCGGCAGGCCGCTCGCCCGCGACGCCGCGATATGCGCGCGAAACACCCGCTCCTGCACCTCGCGCCGGCTCAACTCATAGTGAAAATCGAGACCGGTTTCGCCGATCCCAACGACCCGCGGATGCGTCGCCAGCGCGATCAGCCGCTCGGCGGTCAGATCTTCGTGGTCCGTCGCCTCGTGCGGATGAGCGCCGACCGAGCACCAGATCCGGTCGTCTGACTCGGCGATCGCCCGAACCGCCTCGAACCGGTCGAGCCTGGTGCTGATCGTCAGCATCGTGCCGACGCCAGCCGCCCGCGCGCGCCGGATCACCGCGTCGCGCTCGGCGGCGAAATCGGGAAAGTCGAGATGGCAGTGGCTGTCGACCAGCAACGCCGTCGGCGTCTGTTCCCCTGCCGTATGCTCCACAGGCTCCCTTGGCGTCTCCCCTGCCCTGGTCATGCGCTCGCCGGCTCCGCTTCGACAAAGCGCGGAAAAATTCCTCGCGGCGGCGGCAGCGCACGTCCGGGCGTCAGCCGCACCGCGAGATCGGCGAACGCGCGCGCATCCGCCGGCACCGCCAATTGGTCGAGCAATTGCGCGGCCGCGTCGGGCACGAACGGCTGCACGATGATCGCCAGATGCCGCAGGGTTTCCGCCAGGGTGTATAGCACCGTCGCGAGGCGCGGCGGGTCGGTGCGGCGCAGGGTCCACGGCGCCTGCTCGTCGACATAGCGGTTGGCGTCGGCGACAACCCGCCAGATCGTCTCCAGCGCCTGGTGAAACACCTGCTCGGCGAGGTGCTGCCGCACCTGGCCGAGCAGACCCCGCGCGTCGCCGAGCAGCTTTTCGTCGGCGACGACGAACGCGCCGGGCTCGGGCAGCCTGGCATCGCAGTAGCGAGCGATCATACTCAGCACGCGCTGCGCCAGATTGCCGAAATCATTGGCGAGATCGCCGTTCAGCCGTCCCACCACGGCGCGGTGCGAGAAATCGCCGTCATTGCCGAACGGCAATTCGCGCAACATGAAATAGCGCAGCGGATCGCCCCCGTATCGGTCGACCAATTCCTGGGGTGGGATGAAATTGCCGAGCGATTTCGACATTTTCTGGCCTTCGACGGTCCACCAGCCATGGGCGAAGACGCGTCGCGGAGGCTCGATCCCGGCGGCCATCAAAAAGGCGGGCCAGTAGACCGCGTGAAACCGCACGATGTCCTTGCCGACCATGTGCAGTGCCGCCGGCCAATAGGCGGTGAAATCGACGCTAGCGGTATCGGGATAGCCGATCGCGCTGAGATAGTTGATCAGTGCGTCGAGCCATACGTAGATGACATGGCGGGGATTACCGGGCACCGGGATGCCCCAGGTAAAGCTGGTGCGCGACACCGACAGATCGTTGAGCCCGCCCTTGACGAAGCTGATCACCTCGTTGCGGCGGCTGCGCGGGCCGATCGCCTCGGGGTTGGCCTCGTAAAAGGCCAGCAGCCGGTCCTGCCAGGCGGACAGGCGAAAGAAATAATTCTCCTCCTCGAACCATTCGACCTCGGCGCCGCTCGGCGCGACCCGCCCACTCGGGCCATCGATCAGTTCGCTCTCGTCCCAGAACGCCTCGTCGCGCACCGAATACCAGCCGGCGTAGCGTCCGAGATAAATCTCGCCGCGGCGTTGAAGTTCCTGCCACAGCGCCTGCACCGCGCGAATGTGGCGCGGCTCGGTCGTGCGGATGAAATCGTCGTTGCTGATGTTGAGCAGGCGCGCCGCCTCGGCGAAGCCGGGCGAGACCCGGTCGGCGAATTGCTGCGGCGAGATACCGGCGGCGGCCGCCGATTGCGCGACCTTTTGGCCGTGCTCGTCGGTGCCGGTCAGGAACTTCACCCGGCGCCCGTCGAGCCGCATGAACCGGGCCAGCACGTCGCACGCGACCATCGTGTAACCGTGGCCGATGTGCGGCAGGTCGTTCACGTAATAGATCGGCGTCGTGATGAAGTATGGGCGCTCGGCGGTCATGATCCTCTCCAAGGCGCAGATATGGGGCGTGGCTGGCGCTCGGTCCAGATTCCCGCACTGCGAGCGGTTCCGCCGTTCTACCCCGCCGCGCGCTCGATCGCAAAGAACGCGCCGAGGATCGCCTGCTTGCGGTCGAGATTAAGCCCGTCGGCGCGAGCGAAACCGTCGCCGATTTCGTCGTGCAACACGGCCCAACGCGCCGCGTGCATACCCAGCCGGCGCATCGCCGCGGCCTCACCGGCGGCGAGGTCGGACGGCATCGCCGCGTCGGCGGCAAAGCCGCCGCGCGCCGAGGCGATCGCCAGCCGGGCCAGAAACTGGGCCAGTAGTTCCTCGACCGCGCGATAGGCGCCCTCGGCGTCGGGGCGGATCAGCCGGTCGGCGAACGCGTGCAAGGCCGCGATGTCGAGACCTTGCTGGCGCGACAACAACGCCAAGGCCGCGCGATAGAGATCGACGCCGCCGGTCGCGGCCAGTTCGAGCGCCCGGCCAATGCTGCCATCGGCCAAGGCGACGACCGCGCCGGCTTCGGTCGCGGCGAGGTCGGGGCGGTAGCGGCCGAGCAATTCGCGTACGGTCAGCGCGGATAGCGGGGCGAGCGGAAAGCGGCGGCAGCGGGACCGGATCGTCGGCAGCAGCCGGCCCGGGCTATGCGCCACCAATAGCAGAAGCGCCTGGCGCGGCGGTTCCTCGAGTATCTTCAGCACGGCGTTGGCGGCGCTGCGGTTCATCGCGTCGGCACCGTCGATGACGACGACGCGCCAGCCGCCCTCGGCCGGGGTCAGCCGCAGAAAGGTGGCGATCTCGCGGCTGTCGTCCACGACGATCTCGGTACGCAGCCGCCGGCGCCGCGAGTCGTAGGCACGCTCGACGGTCAGCAGGTCGGCGTGGCCTCCCGAGGCGACCCGGCGAAACACGCCGCTTTCCGGCGCTATCGCCAGTCCCTCCCCGGCCGCCTGCGTGTCGCCGCCGAACAGCATGCCGCCGGTATCGGCACCGGGGTTCGCCAGCACATGGCGCGCGAGGCGAAAGGCGAGCGTCGCCTTGCCGATGCCGCGCGGCCCGCTCAGCAGTAGGGCGTGAGGCATCCTTCCCGATCCGAACAATTGCCGCAATTCGCGCTCGGCGGTTTCGTGGCCGGTCAGATCCGGGTTGGACCGCGGCGCCGGCACTTCAACTGGGTCCAAGGTGTACCCCCAGCCTCTGACGGATCGCCGCCAATATCGCGCGATGCACGATCGCCGGATCGCCGGCGGCGTCGATCAAATGGCAGCGCGTCGGATCATCCGTGGCGATCCGGCGGAAACCGTCGCGCAGCCGCCGGTGAAATTCATGGTCGAGCCGCTCGAACCGGTCGGCGGCACCAGCCCGCGCCGTGGCGCGGGCCAGGCCGATCTCGACCGGGAGATCGAGGATCAGGGTCAAATCAGGCATGAACGCGCCGAGGGTCAGAAGCTGCAATGCCATGAGATCATCGAGCGCGACCCCCTTGCCGTGGCCCTGATAGGCCAGGGTCGAATCGACGAAGCGATCGCACACCACCCAGATGCCCTGGTCGAGCGACGGCGCGATCAGCTTTATGACATGGTCGCGGCGGGCTGCGCACAGCAAGAATGCCTCGCTGAGTGCGTCCCAGCGCTCGCTGTCGCCTTCGAGCAGGAGCCGGCGGATCGCCTCCGCACCCGGCGAGCCGCCCGGCTCGCGGGTGTGCCGCGCCGGGATGCCTGCTTGTCCGAGGGCGGCGATCAACAGGCCGACCTGGGTCGACTTGCCGCTCCCCTCCCCGCCCTCGACGGTGATGAAGCGGCCGCGCGCCATGACGGGGCCGGACGGCTCGCTCAGCGCTTGTTTCCCCAGATCAGATAGGCCGCCAAGGTCGCCATGCGCCCGAATGTGCCGATGCGCTCGACATTCGCGGCCGCGAAAAGCGGCACCTCGACCGTTGGCCACTCGGGCACGGTCACCACCAGTTTGCCGAGCTTGTCGCCTTTCATGACCGGTGCCGGGACCGGGCGGTCGTAGGAAATCGTCACTTTCATGTCCTTGCGCGAACGGCGCGGCAGGGTCACCAGCACATCCTCGGCGACGGTGATTGGCACCTTGGGCGCGGCGCCGAGCCAAACGTCGGCGTCATCGACCTTGTCGCCGGCCGCGAACAGACGATAATCGTTGAACTCCCGGAACGCCCACTCGGCGAGCCGCTCCCCTTCCTGGGCGCGAGATTTCATCGACGGCAATCCGCTCATCACCAGCACGATCCGGCGCTTGTCGCGCAGCACCGACGCGGTCAGGCTGTACCCGGCCTCCTCGGTATGGCCGGTCTTCAGTCCGTCGGTGCCGCTCGTACTGTACAAGAGCGGGTTGCGGTTGCCCTGCTCTATCCCGCTGAAGGAAAAGCCTTTTTCAGAGTAATAGTGATAGTATTCGGGGAAATCGGCGATCGTGCGCAAGGCCAGGATCGCCAGGTCCCGCGCCGTCATCCAGTGGTCGGGATGGGGCAGGCCGTCGACATTGGCGAAATGACTGTTCTTGAGACCGATCTTCGGGGCCCGCTCGTTCATCAGGTCGACAAACGCGGCTTCGCTGCCGGCGAGGCCCTCGGCGAGAACCAGGCAGGAATCGTTGCCGGACTGCACGATCATGCCGCGGATCAGATCGCCGATCTTGATCCGCCCGCCGACCTGCACGAACATTTTCGATCCGCCCAGCTTCCACGCTCGCTCGCTAACCGGCAATTCGTCGGCGAGCTTGGCGCGCCCCTGCTTCAGCATGTCGAAGACGACATAGGCGGTCATCATCTTGCTCATCGACGCGGGCGGCATCCGCTCATCGGCGCGCCTCTCGAACAGCACGGCGCCGGTTTCGGCCTCGACTACCAGCGCGTGCCTGGCTTGTGTACTGATCGCCAGCCCGTTGGCCGCGGGCGCGGCCGGCTTGCTCTTGGCGTCGCCGGGCTTCGCCGTGGGTTTCGATTTGGCCGCGAGCGCGGTCGTGGGAGTCGTCAGCGCGATCAGGATCGCCGCGACCAGGGCGGGCACGACAGATAGGAGCCAGCGTCGTGACATGCGATGCCCGTCCGCCTCAATTGACCACGATCCGGGCTCCTGCATAGCCGCTGCCGACGATGCGCGCCAGCAGCCGTTCCGCCTCCTCGCCCGTGGCAACCGGCCCCACCTCGACGCGATAAACCGGGCTGCCTCCGACAGAAGTGGTGACCACCTCGACCTGGCCCAAGGGGGCGATCGCCCGGCTCGCCCGCTGTGCGTTCTCGGGCCGCGTAAACGCGCCGGCGTGAACGAAGATCCGGCTACGTGACGCGACCGGCAACGGCGCGCGCGGCGGCCGCGGCGCCTCTCGCACGACCCGGTCCGACACGCCGGGAAGCGTCAGAACCCTGGGGTCTTGCCCGCTGACCCGTATCTGCTGCCGCGCGGCCTGAATGCTCTCGGCCTGCAGCAACCTCACGCGCACCGTTGAGGTGCCGCCATTCTCGAACCCTAGCAATCGCGCGGCGCGGCGCGATACGTCGATGATCCGGCCACCGGCAAACGGTCCCCGATCGTTGACGCGCAGCCGCAAGGCCCGGTTGGTGCTGAGGTTGGTGACTTCGACGACACTGGGCAGCGGCAAGGTGCGATGTGCCGCGGTCAGCTGGTTCAGGTCAAAGATCTCGCCATTCGCGGTCGGAAGCCGGTCGAACGCCTCGCCGTACCACGACGCGACGCCGGTTTCGTCGTAATTGTAGTCGACCCGCGGGTAGTACCAGATGCCCTTGATCTGGTACGGCGCCCCGACCTTGTAGATCGGCCGCGGCGCGGGACCGCCGGAGCCGCCGCTGGTCACCGGTCCTTGATGCCCCGCCGACCCGCACGCGGCGAGGACGAATCCCGCCGCGACCAGCAGCGGCAATTCCCGCGCGAGGCGCGCAAGCCTGATCGCGATGCGCATGATGGCGGCCCGCCGTGCCTGTTCTCGATACGGCCTATCCCCGGTCCAGCCCTATCCTCGATCCAGACTGTCGGCGAGATAGCCGACCGCGGCGGCGAAGAATGTCGATTTATTCCACTTCATGATCGCGCGGAAATTGTCGTAGACGAGCAAGGCTGGCCCGCCGACGCCGTCCGGCAGGACCAGCGACGCCTCGATATCGCGTGCCGCCAGTGGGCCGGCGGTAATCGGCCGCACACCGAGCCGGCTCCATTCGGTGATCGACCGCCGGGTCGCGAGCCCGGTCAGGCGAGTATCGAGATTGCTGGGCACCAACACATCCCTGCCCCAGCCCTCGTCGCCGCGCCATCCGAGCCGGGCGACGTAATTGGCGATCGAGCCCAGCACGTCGGCGCGATCGGTCCAGATGTCGCGGCGTCCGTCGCCGTCGAAATCGACCGCATAGCCGAGGAATGTCGACGGCATGAACTGGCACTGCCCCATCGCCCCCGCCCACGACCCGAGCATCCCTTCCGGGCGGACATGCCCCTCGTCGAGGATCCTCAACGCCGCGAGCAATTCGGCGCGGAACAGGGCGCCGCGCCTGCCGTCATAGGCTAGGGTCGCCAACGCCGCCGGGACCGAGTAATTGCCGGTAATCTTGCCGAACGCGCTTTCCATGCCCCACAGCGAGACGATAAAGCGCGGCTGGACGTTGAAGCGCCGCCGGACCTGGTCGAGCAGTGGCCAATTCTCGGCATAGACGCGTCGCGCCTGGTCCTTGCGCTGGGCGGTGACGAACTTGGCAATGAACTCGCCAAAGCTCATCGCGTGCTCGGGCTGACGGCGGTCGAGCTCGATCACCCGTGGCAGATAGCGAATCGACTGGAAAGCGATATCGATCGTCGTCGACCGGGTGCCGCGCGCGATCGCGTCGCGCCGCACACCAGCGAGAAAACCGTTGAAATCGCCTTCCGCCGCCGCGGCTGTTCCGTCCCCCAACGAAACCGCCAACAACGGAGCCGCGAACATCGCTCGCCGGCTCAGGCGGAAAGGCATCATCAGGAGCCCCCGCTCAAATCCATCCCCTTTTCTTTCTCTGCCACAAGTAAGCCTGGGACGCAATATTTGCCGCTGTGAGGGCCGGATTTCAACGACATCTGGAAACTACTGGTGACGGCGGCGAAAGCGACGGCAACCCAGGCGTTATTGCCCCGCCAAATTATTGCCCCGCCAATTACCGGAGGAGGCGGCGGACCGGCGCTAGTCGCTGGCCGCGGCGGGCATGGGCTGGCGACGCGGAACTCGGACCAGCAGCAATAGCGGCAACGAGGCGAGGATCACGATCAGCATCAGCGTGAAATCATCGATATAGCCGATCATCGCCGCCTGGCGGGTGACCTCGTGGTTGAGCGCGGCGATGCCTTGCGGGGTGATCAGGTCGAACGGCGGCTGCAGATACGGCGCCTGCGCCAGCGGGTTGTCGGGACGCAGATGCTCGATCAGGCGCGAGTGCACGATCTGGGTATTCTGGGTGAGCTGGGTTTCGAGGATGGCGATGCCGATGCTGCCGCCGAGCATGCGCATCAGCGCTCGGATCGCGGTCCCCTGGGTCAGGATGTGGTGCGGCAGACCCGACAGGGCCAGGAGGTTGAGCGGCACGAAGGTGCAGCCGAGCCCGAAACCTTGGGCGAACCCCGCGAACAGGATCGGGCCCGATCCCATGTACAGTGAAAACCCGGTCATCTGCCACAGCGACGCCGCGGTCAACACGAACCCGACCAGGATGAACAAGCGGTTGTCGACTCGGTTGATCATTCGCGCGACGAAAAACATGGCGATCATCGTACCGACCCCGCGCGGCGCCATCATCCACCCGGCGTCGAAGACCGGGTATTTCATCAAGAGCTGCATCATCGACGGCATCAGCGCCAGGGTGCCGCTGAGGATCATGCCCACCCCGAACATCAGGCAGCTGCCGGCGACGAAATTCGGACTCTTGAGCAGCTCGCGGTTCAGGAACGAGCGGTCGCCCGCGGTCATCGTGTGCACGACCAGCAGATAGAAGCACAACCCCGCGACCGTCGCCTCGATCCAGATCTCGGTCGAATGGAACCAGTCCTTGATCTGGCCGCGGTCGAGCATCAATTGCAGCGAGCCGACCGCGATGCTCAGCATCGCAAAACCGAGCATATCGAACTGATCGCGCCGCATCGGGCGGGAGGGGCGAATGAAGGCGAACACGCCGAAAGCGCACAACGCCCCGACCGGCAAATTGATATAGAACACCCAGCGCCAGTCGAAATTGTCGGTCAGCCAGCCGCCCAGGGTCGGACCGATGATCGGCCCCATCATCGCGCCGGTGCTGAAGATCGCCATGGCGTGGCCGTGCTTTTCGCGCGGATAGATCGTAAACAACGTCGCCTGCCCGAGCGGCACCAGCCCGGCCCCGCACACGCCTTGCAGGACGCGGTAAAGCACCAGTTCGGTCAGGCTGGTCGCGGCGCCGCACAACGCCGAGGCGATCGTGAACCCGATCACCGAGGCCAGAAAGATGTATTTGACGCCAAATCGGCCGGCGAGCCAGCCGGTCAGGGGCATCATGATCGCCGAGGAAACGATGTAGGAGGTCAGCACCCACGAGATCTGGTCCTGCGACGCCGACATGCTGCCCTGGATATGCGGCAGCGCGACATTGGCGATCGTCGTATCGACCCCCTGCATCACGCAGGCGCAGATGATCGTCGCGGTGATCATGCCGCGGTTGGGAACCGGGGCCGGTTCTTCGCCTCTCACCGGGTTCGCCCTCTTCTAGTCATCGGCGGCGGCGGGCTGCGGAGTGGGTGGTCGCCCCTCGCGCAAGAACAGCAGCAACGGCAGAGACAACAGCGCGATGATCATCATCAGCTTGAAATCGTTTATATAGGCGACCATCGCCGCCTGTCGCGTCACCTCGTGGTTGAGCGCGGCGATGCCCGTCTGGGTCGTCAAACTGAACGGCGCGGCCAGAAACGGCGCCTGGGCAAGCGGGTTGTCGGGCCGCAACCCCTCGACCAGCCGCGAATGTACGGCCTGGGTGTTCTGGGTCAGGATCGCGATCAGCACGCTGATGCCGATGCTGCCGCCGAGATTGCGCATCAGGCTGCGGATCGCGGTAGCCTGGGTCATTATACTCCGTGGCAGCGTCGATAGCGCGACGAGGTTCAGCGGGACAAAGGTACAGCCGAGACCGAAGCCCTGGACCAGCCCCGAGATGATGATCGGTCCGGGACCCATGTTCAGCGAGAACCCGGTCATCTGCCACATCGCCGCCGCCGTCATCAAAAACCCGAACATGATGATCAGCCGATTGTCGACCCGACCGATCAGACGAGCGACGAGGAACATCGCAATCATCACGCCAAATGCCCGCGGCGTGGTCAGGAGACCGGTCGTGAACGCCGGATAGCCCATCAATTGCTGCATCATCGTCGGCTGCAATGCCAGATTCCCGGTCATGATCAGCCCGACCGTGAACATCAGCAGCGTTCCCGCGATGAAATTGGGGTTCCTCAACAATTCGCGATTCAGAAACGAACGCTCGCCGGTGGTCGAGGTGTGGACCGTGAACAGATAAAAACACAACCCCGCGATCGTCGCCTCGATCCAGATTTCGCCGGAATGAAACCAATCCTTCAATTCGCCCCGGTCGAGCATCAATTGCAGGGCGCCGACGCCAATGCTCAAGGTCACGAACCCGAACATGTCGAACGGCTCGCGGCGCACGTTGCGGGTCTGGCGAATGAAGACAATGATCCCGAGGGTACACAGGATTCCGATCGGCACGTTGACGTAGAAAATCCAGCGCCAGCTATAATCTTCGGTCAGCCAGCCACCGAGCAGGGGGCCGCTCATAGGGCCGATGATCGTGCCGGTGCCGAATACCGCCATCGCGTGGCCGTGCCGCTCGGGCGGGTTGATCTGCAGCAGGGTCGCCTGCGACAGCGGGATCAGCCCGGCGCCGCATACCCCCTGCAAGCCGCGATAGACGACGAGTTGCTCGAGGCTGGTCGCCGCGCCGCACAGGACCGACGCGATCGCGAAACCGGCGACCGAAAACAGAAAGATGTACTTGATGCCAAACCGGCCGGCGAGCCAGCCGGTCAGCGGCATCATGATCGCCGAACAGACGATGTACGAGGTCAGCACCCAGGCGATCTGGTCTTGCGAGGCCGACAGGCTGCCCTGGATATGCGGCAGCGCGACATTGCAGATCGTGTTGTCGACACCCTGCATGATGTTTGCCAGCATGATCGAAGCCGTGATCATGCCGCGGTTGGCTACGGGAGCAGCGGCTTCCCCCCTCAAAATATTCTCCTTGTCCGCCCTCTAATCCGCCCCGGCAGGAAATTGCGATGCCGGGGGTGATCGAGGGCCGGCCGCGTCCCGCGGCATCTGATCAGGCCGCCTCCACCTGGAGGGCGGTCGGTGCGTCGCCAGCGACGGTGGTGCGGCGCATGTCCCGGATTTCGCTGTCGTCAAAGCGGCGCACCCGATGCATCGTCTGGCGGTTGTCCCAGATCACCAGATCATGCGGGCGCCAGCGATGGACATAGACGCAGCCCGGCCGGGTCGCCTGCTCGTTGAGGTCGCGCAAAAACGCCCGCGCCTCCGGCATCGGCCAGCCGACGATGGTGCCGGCGTGCGACGACAGGTACAGCGATTTACGCCCGGTGACCGGATGGGTGCGCACCAGGCGCTGGAACACAGGGCGGAACATCGCTCGCTCTTCCGCCGACAGTTCGGTGAAGCCGAGGAGGCCGCGCGAATGGATCAACGAATGCTCGCACACCAAATCCTCGACCGCCGACTTAGTCTCGTCGTCGAGCATATCGTGGGCGGCACGCATGTCGGCGAACTCGGTATTGCCGCCCTTGGTCGCGATGACTCGCCCCGACAGCAATGAGTATTTCGCCGGCACCGCGCGGAACGAGCTATCCGAATGCCAGAGCTGGTTGCCGAGGTTGAACAGGCGGCGGCGGTCGTCGCGGGCCAGGGGCCTATGGTCCCGGCCGAGGTTGGAGACGTCGTTCATCAGCGGGCCCAGCCGTTTTTCATGCGGCTTGGTCACGGTACCGCCGGCCGAATTCTCGATCTCGCCGAAATTGCGGGTAAAGGCGATCTGCTGCTCGTCGGTGATGATCTGATTGCGCAACACCAGCACCGCATACCGATCCATCCCGGCCTCGATCGCCGCAACCTCGTCCCGCGACAGCGGCTTGGCGAGATCGAGCCCAGAGACCTCGCCGACGAAGATTGGATGGATCTGGCGAATGGAAACGCCCACGCCGCTATTCCCCGTGTTGCCTAACTAAAGAGCAAGGATACGCTGTGAGCGCGCAAGTGTCATGTCGGTCAATGTCTTGTCTGCTATGCCCGCGCCCACCGATTCGAATTGCACGCCGCGTCGGCGGGCGGCTTATCCTGATCTGCGTAGAGGATGAAAACGTCGTGACTCATGGGCGGCGCGGGTTCCCTAATGCGCCCATGCTCAGCATCTTGTGGTAAAGGCCGGGTAATGATCGCACAGCGGCAATTCGATCTGATCTCGATAGGCGGCGGATTTGCCGGGCTGGTGGCGGCGGTGCGTGGCGCCGAGTTGGGCCTGCGCACCGCAATCGTCGAGGCGGGGGCCGATCAGCGCTATCCGTGCAGCTCGCGCTGGGCCGGCGGGATATTTCACGTCTCCTACCACGACGTTAAGCTCGAGCCGGCCGAGCTCGTGGCGGCGATCGATCGCCAGACCGGCGGCGAGGCCGATCCTGAATTGACCGCCGCGGTGGCCGGGAATTGCGGCCGGCTGATCGACTGGCTGGCGGCGCAGGGCGCCAATTTCACCAGCGCGACGCCGACCAGCTGGCACCGCTTTACCCTGGCGCCGCCGCGCGCGGCCGTGGCCGGGCCGGATTGGCGGGGGCGCGGGCCCGATGTGATGCTGGGTGAGCTCAAGCAGCGGCTCGAAGAGCGCCAGGGCCGCGTCTTTTTCGGCACCAGGGCCGACGCCTTGCGGATCGGCGGCGGGCGCTGCACCGGGCTGTCCGCCGCGCGCGACGGCGCCGCGATCGAGTTCGCCGCCGGCGCGGTGGTGATCGCCGATGGCGGCTTTCCGGGCAACGCCGAGTTGTTTCGCCGATATATCGGCCCGCGGCCCGATCTGGTGTTGCAGCGCCACGCCGGCACCGCGATCGGCGACGGGCTGCGCATGGCGCTGGAGGCAGGCGCGGCGTTGACCGGGCTCGACCGGTTCTACGGACACCTGTTGAGCCGCGACGCGATGACCAACCCGGGCCTGTGGCCCTACCCGCAGATCGACGCCGTCGCCACCGCGGCGATCGTCGTCGATGCCGCCGGCAGCCGGCTGCTCGACGAAGGGCTCGGCGGCATCTCGATCACCAACGCTCTCGCCCGGCTGGAGGACCCGCTGTGCGCCACGGTCGTCTGCGACAATGCGATGTGGGAAACCGCGGGTCGGTCCGCGCAGATCCCGCCGAACCCGCAATTGCTCGCCGGCGGCGGGACGTTGCGTCGCGCCGACACGCTCGCCGAGCTAGCCGTCGGCGCCGGCCTCGACCCCGCCGCCTTGGTCAAGACGGTCACCGCCTATAACGACGCGGTCCGTGCCGGCAATCTCGCCGCGTTGTCGCCAGCGCGCTCGACGCGGAGCGGACAACCGAAACCAATCGAGGTCGCGCCCTATTTCGCGATCCCGATCTGCGCCGGCATCACCAACACGATGGGCGGAATCGCGATCGACGGTCATGCAAGGGTGCGCCGCCGGGACGGTTCGGTGATCGACGGGCTCTACGCCGCCGGCGGCACCATCGGCGGGCTCGAAGGCGGCGGCGCGATCGGTTATGTCGGCGGGCTGATCAAGGCCTGCCTGTTCGGCCTGCGCGCGGCCGAGCACGCGGCCGGTAGAGCGCGGACCTAGGAAGAGAGGGAGGAAACATCACATGCTTCGCGCCGTCGCCCTGCTGCTAGCCCTCGGGACGCTCGCCCCGGTCGCCAATGCCCAGACGATCGAGGAGATCGACCGCCGCGAGGCGGCGGTGCTCGACGCCTGGGAAAAGGCGCCGCTGAGCGTCCGGCGGGCGGTCTATGTGGCCGAGCGTCCGGGCGGGTTCGGCATGTACACCGCGCGCGCCAACAACGTTTTCCACACCGGCGAGGCGCTGGTCGTCTATGCCGAGCCAGTCGGCTACGGCTGGAAGGAGATCGGCAAGGGCAATTACGAATTCGGCTTCGCGGTCGATTTTATGATCAAGCAGCCCGATGGCAAGATACTCGCCGGCAAGCAAGATTTCGCCAAACTGGTCAAGCAGAGCCATGTCCGCAATCGCGAGTTCATGCTGACCCTGACGCTCGACGTCAGTGGCGCGGATCCGGGCGACTACGTGCTCGAATACAAACTGCGCGATGTCACCGGCAACAAGTCGACCGCCTTCGAGCTGCCGTTTAAGATCGCCAAGTAACCGCCGGCGGCATCCGTCCGGGACCGCGAGTTCGCCACCACAACCAGTCAGGGAGATGCAAATGGCTAAAATCCTGGTGATTCACGGCGCCGGCATGAACATGCGCGGCAAGATCCAGCTCGAAATCTTCGGCCCGATGACCTTGCCGGAATACGACGAGCGCATCCGCGCCTACGCCGCCGAGCTCGACGTCGAGATCGAGATCTTCCACTCGAACATCGAGGGCGAGATCGTCAACAGACTCTACGCCGCCAACGACCAGGGCTTCGACGCGGCGATCTTCAACCCCGCGGCGTTCGGAACCGGCTATCCGGCTCTGGTCGCGGCGATCTCGCAGGTCAAGTTCCCGACCACCGAGGTCCATATCTCGAACCCGATCCGGCGCGGCCCGGCGTCGCAGACCGCCGCCGTCAGCCAGTGCGTCGTCGCCGGGTTCGGCGTCGCCGGCTATGCGCTGGCGTTGCGCGGCATCCGCGATCTGCTGGCGGCCAAGAAGTAGCTAGATTCCGAGCAATTCGTCGATCCGGTCGCCGGCCTTGAGCCCGTGGCCGGTCAACACGACGATTGTCGTCTCGTCCGGCCGGATCGTGCCGTCCCGCAACATCCGGGTCAGGGCCGCGCCGGCCGTCGCCGCGGTCGGCTCGACATAAAGGCCGAGCCGCCCCAGCGCGATCAATGCCGGCGCGATCTCGGCCTCAGGCACGGCGACGACCCCGCCCCGCGAGCGGCGCAACGCCGCGAGCACCTCGGCGGGGCGCACCGGCCGCACGGTGGCGATGCCATCGGCCATCGTCGGTGCCGGGGAGGATGGCACATCCCCCGCCGTTCCCGCACTCCAGGCCGCCGCGAACGCGGCGCAGTTCGCCGCCTGGACCGCGAACAGGCGCGGCCGGCGGGTGATCTCGCCGCTCTGTTCGAGCTCGTCGAAGCCGCGGTCGAGCCCGAGGATGTTGCTGCCGTACCCGGTCGGCACCAGGATGTTGTCGGGCAGGGCAAAGCCGAGTTGTTCCCACAGCTCGAAGGCCAGGCTCTTTGTCCCCTCGATGAAATACGGGTGCCAGTTGTGGCTGGCGTAGAAGCTGTCGCCGACTACCGCGGCGGCGAGCGCGGCATCGGTCACGTCCTGACGCGTTCCCGGGACCGTGACGATTTCGGCGCCGGACGCGGCGATCTGCACGACCTTGCCGCGCGGGGCCGTTGCCGGCACGTAGATTCGGCACGGTATGCCGGCCGCCGCCGCATAAGTCGCAATCGACGACCCGGCATTGCCTGAGGAATCCTCGTGGATCGGCCCGGCCCCGATTTCGATCAGGTGATTTAGCATCAGCGCGGTGCCGCGATCCTTGAACGACCCGGTCGGCATCTGCGATTCGAGCTTGAAACGCACATTCGCGCCCTGCCACCTCCGCCGCACCAGAGGGGTCCAGCCCTCGCCGAGCGAGACCAGCGGCGGGTTAGCTAGCGCGAACGCGGTGCGATAGCGCCATAGCGAGGCCTCCTCGCCGACGATCTCGGCGCGATCGAAGCCGCGCCCGGGGGCAAGGTTTAGGTGACTGCCGCAATCGCAGCGCCACAGCGGCCGGTCGGCCGGATAGGCCGAGCCGCAGCCCGGGCAGTGGTAGGTCGCGGGACCGGCCATTAGGCGCCGCCGCAGCGATGCTGCGAATCGGGCAGGACCCAGGATTCGTTCGTGCGGAGGTTGGTGGTCTTGTACTCGCGGCCGCGAGTGTCGCCGGGCGGGCAACCCGTCGGGATCGACACCAAACACATCGTCGCCGGGTCGCCAGCGCGCGAGCGGGCGATCTGCGGCACCGTGTCGTACGACACCTGATACCCGCCATTGGTGAAATTGACCGCACTGCCCGAGCCGGGGATCGGACGGTCGGTGGCGCCGTCGACCAGCCTGGTGGCGATTTCCTTGATCGCGGTTTGGCCACACTGCCCGATTCGTACCGGCAACGGCTCCGCGAGGCCGGGCTGGGGGTAGCCGAACACGGCGAGCATGACCGCGACACCCATTCCAGCCGCAGTATTTCGGTGCATGGCCCCGCCCTTCCCTCAGGCCGGTGATCGGCCAGGCCGGTGATCGGCCAGGATCGTCGGCAATAGCTATCAGCCCGAACGCCTTTTTGCCAAGGTTCCAACCGGCGTGTCGCGCCTGCGATGCTCCGCAAACCACTCGCCAGCCCCATCGTCATATCGCATCATCACGGCCAATTGCCGGACAGGTTGTCGGCCCGAGGGAAGCGACCGCATGACCCGTAACGCCGTGTTTATCATGCCGCTGCTGTGGTGCCTCGCCGGGTGGGCGAACCCGGCGGCAGCGGCGGCGAACGCGGCCGCCTATGGCAAGTGCAAGATCTGCCATACGATCGACGCCGGCGGCCGCAACATGGTCGGCCCGAATCTGCACGGGATCTTTGGACGAACCGCCGGCACCTTCGCCAATTTCAATTTTTCCCCGGCGATGAAGAAATCCGGTGTCGTCTGGAACGACGAGACCCTGGGCAAATACCTGCGCGACCCGCGCGGGTTCATGCCCGAAAATCGCATGGCGTTTCCCGGCATCAAGGACGACAAGGAGCTCGCCGAGCTGGTCGAATATTTGAAACAGGCGACACAATAGTAGGTCGGAGCGGGCGGGCGGCAAGCGGAGCACGGGTATTGACAGCGACGATCATCGACGGCCAGGCGGTTGCCTCCCGGTTGCGCCTAGATGTCGCCGAGGCGGCCGCCGGGTTGCGCGCCCGCCACCGGTTCACGCCCGGGCTCGCCGCGATCCTGGTCGGCGACGACCCGGCGAGCCATATCTACGTGCGCAACAAGAGGCGCGCATGCGCCGATGCCGGGCTCGCCTCGTTCGAGCATCACCTGCCGGCGGATACTTCCGAGGCGGAGCTGCTAAACCTCGTCGATCGGCTCGGCACCGACGAGCGGGTCGACGGCATCCTCGTCCAGCTGCCGCTGCCGCCGCAGATCGACCCGCGCCGGATCATCGCCGGGATCGACCCGGCCAAGGACGTCGACGGGTTTCACCCCGCCAATATCGGCCGGCTGTGGAGCGGGGAACGCACCTTGATCCCGTGCACGGCGCAAGGGTGCCTGATCCTACTGCGTACGGTATGTCATAGCCTGGCCGGCGCCGAAGCCGTCGTGCTCGGGCGGTCGTCGATCGTCGGCAAGCCGGTGGCCGCGCTGTTGCTGGCGGAGAGCTGCACGATCACGATCGCCCATTCCAGGACCGCCGACGCGGCGACGGTCTGTCGCCGCGCCGACATCCTGGTCGTCGCGGTCGGCCGTCCCATGCTGGTCAAGGGCGATTGGATCAAGCCGGGCGCGATCGTGATCGATGTGGGCATCAACCGGCTGTCGCATAACGGCGCGGGCCCGCGGCTGGTCGGAGATGTCGACACGGTGGACGCGGCCATGATCGCCGGAGCGATCTCGCCGGTACCCGGCGGCGTCGGGCCGATGACGATCGCCTGCCTATTGCGCAACACCGTGGTGGCGGCCTGCCGCCGGCGCGGCATTTCCGATCCGGAACTCTGACATCGCGCGGGCACCAGGCCCGCTGAGGGAACCAAGCGGCGTCGAATCTTGTTCTGCTCGTGACCCACTCGAAAAGGAGTAAACGGTTATGATCAGCAAAACGGTGATGAGTCTGACCTTTGCGGTGGCCTGCCTGGCGGCATTGCCGGCGGCGCGTGCTCAGCAACCGGCAGACGAGATGGTAACCAATGGTCCGCAGGTGACCCCGGGCGACCGGGCCGGCGGCGGGTCGGCCGAACGCAACAATCGCGAAAGCGCGCAGTACGAACGGCTGCTGCAGTCCAACCGCGCCTTCCGCATGGCGCGCATCAACAAGGAATGCGGCCCGATCGCCGATCCGGAGCTGCATGCCACCTGCGTGGCGAGCTTTGGCGAGAACGAGCCCTATTCCGGCTCGTCGGCCCGGCCGCATATGCAGACACGCAGCCCCAGCGCGGGCGAATAACGCGTAGGCATCGGGAGGGGCCGCCACCTGCGGCTCCTCCCACGGCCTTCACCAGGACGGTCAGTGGCGCTCAGGCGAGAATGTAGCGGTCGATCGCCTCGGCCCAGCCGTCCTCGTCGTTGCCGCCGGTGGTGCCCTTGGCGGCGGCCTTGACATGGTCGGGGGCGTTGCCCATCGCGATCGGAAACCCCGCGGCGGCGAACATGTCCAGGTCGTTGGTCATGTCGCCGAGCACGGCGATCTCATCGCGCGCGAGCCCGAGCCGCTCGCCGAGCAATTCGACGATGCGGCCCTTGCTGATGCCCGGCGCGATCACATCGCAGTAATACGCCTGCGAGCGCGCCGCATGTGCGCTGTGGCCGAGCGCCTCCTGCATGATCTTTTCGACCTTGGCGATCAGATCGTGGTTGTTGCTAGCGCCGACGATCTTGCCGACCGCGCTGAAATGATAATCGGTATACGCATCGACCACGGTCGGCGGCACGTCGATCGTATGGATCTCGTGGTCGACGTGATCGCCCTGCCGGTCGAGTATGACCCATTCGTTGCCGACGAACACCCAGGTGCTGACGCCGTTCTGGTGAAAAATGTCGACCGTCCGCTTGGCGACGGCCGGCGGAATTGTCACCTGCTCGATCACGGTCAGATCGGGTTCGACGATCGACCCGCCATTGTATCCGCCGAACGGCAACGTGATCTGCAACGCGTCGCGCATCGTGCGCAACCCGAACGGCGGCCGGCTGCTGCAGATGGTAAAGCCGATGCCGTGATCGTGCAGTTTGCGCACCGCCGCGACCGCCGACGGGCGCAACGCCTTTTCGGTGGTTACCAGCGTGCCGTCGACATCGGTGATGACCAGCTTGATCTTGCTCATGGGGCTCCTCGCGTCAGTACCTCAACCCCCGCGGCCGAGGCCACGACGACGGCCGAACTGCGCCCGACAAAGAGTCCGCTTTCGACCACGCCGACGATCTTGCCTATTTTCCGCTCGAGCGTCTGGGGGTCGGCGATATGCCCGAACCGACAATCGAGAATGTAGTTGCCGCCGTCGGTGATGAACGGATGGTCTTCGGCGGCGTGGCGCAAATTCGGCGTCGCGCCCAGTCGCGCGAGCGCGGCCTGGGTCGCCTGCCAGCCAAACTGCGTGACCTCCACCGGCACCGGCGTGTGGTCGCCAAGCCGCTCGACCAGCTTGTCGTGGTCGACGACGATGATCAGCCGGTCGCTCGCCGCGGCGACGATCTTTTCACGCAGGAGCGCGCCGCCCAGGCCCTTGATCAGGTGCAGAGTGCCGCGCTCGACCTCGTCGGCGCCGTCGATCGTCACGTCGATCCGTTGATGCTCGGCGAAGGTCGCGAGCGGAATATGGAGGCCCCTCGCCTGGGTCGCCGTGCGCTCGGAGGTCGGGATGCCGACGATCTTGAGTCCCGCCGCGACCCGGGCGCCCAGCCCCTCGACGACGAAATAGGCGGTCGACCCGGTGCCGAGCCCGACGACCATGCCGTCTTCGACAAATTCGATCGCGCGCAACGCCGCCAGTCGCTTGAGCTCGTCACGCTCCATGCTCAATCTCCAATTTGGGCCGCCGCGTCGATAAACCACACCAGCTCGCCGACCGAGCGCACGCGTGCCGACGGCAATTCACGCTCGCCGGCGAGCACGCGCGTCATCATCGCGTGCTTGTCGGCGCCGGCCGCGACAAACGCGGTCGACCGGCTGCTCGCGAGCGCGGAATAGGTCAAGGTGATGCGCGGGACGTGCGGGTTCAGCCCGGGCTCGGGCACCTCGATAGCCCAGCGATGTTGCTCCTCCAATGCCGGTTTGCCGGGAAACAGCGACGCTGTATGCCCGTCCGGCCCCATGCCGAGCAGCACGACATCGAACAGCGGTCGCGCCGGGTCGAGCGTGTCGGCGTCGTACCAGGTCTTCAGCGTGCGCTCGTAGGCGCGCGCGGCATCGCCCATCGAACCTTCAAACGCGATCCCGTGGATGTTTTCCGCAGGAATCGGCGCATGCGCCAGCATCGCGTCGCGAGCCATGCCGTAATTGCTGTCGGGGTGGTCCCACGGCACGAAACGATCGTCGCCCCAGAACCAGTGGACCCGCTGCCACGGCAAGGCATCGCGTAGCGGATCGCTGGCGAGAAGTTGATAGAGCCGTTTTGGCGTCGAACCGCCCGACAGGCACACCGAAAACCGGCCGCTGCCGTGGCAGGCCAGATCGGTGATCCACAGCGCGACCCGCGCGGCGAGCGCCGCGGCGTCGGCTGAGACGTCGATGCGTGGAGATGCCATCCCTGCTCCTAATCGCCGCGAACGGCTACTCGGGCCGCTTCGAATTGCGGATCGCGGCGATCGCGGCCTGGTAATCGGGCGCGCCAAACACCGCCGAGCCGGCGACGATCGCGGTCGCGCCGGCCTCGATCACCTGCCACGCATTGGCGCCGCCGATGCCACCATCAACCTCGATCACCGGGTCGAGGCCGCGCTCGTCGCAGAGCCGCCGCAAGGCCCGTATCTTGGGCAGGATCGCCGGCAGGAAGCGCTGGCCGCCAAACCCGGGATTGACCGTCATCAGCAGCACGATGTCGCATAGATCGAGCACGTATTCGATCAGGCTGAGCGGCGTGCCCGGGTTGAGCACGACGCCGGCCTGTTTGCCGAGGTCGCGTATCTGGCCCAAGGTGCGGTGCAGATGAATCGTCGCGGCCGGCTCGCAATGAACCAGCAGATGATCGGCGCCGGCCTGGGCATAAGCCTCGAGCGAGCGCTCCGGCTCGACGATCATCAGATGGACATCGACCGGCTTTTTCGTCGCGCGCCGTACCGCCTCGACCACGACTGGGCCGATCGTCAGGTTCGGCACGAACCGACCGTCCATCACATCGACATGAATCCAGTCGCCTCCAGCCGCGTCGGCCGCTCGCACCTCTTCGCCGAGCCTCCCGAAATCCGCCGACAGGATCGACGGAGAGATGACGAGGGGGCGGGCCATCGGCGGCGCGGCTTCGTTCAGCCGATCGGCCGCCACTGACGGCCGCTGCGCCACAGCAACTGATCGGCCGCGTCGGGGCCGGCGCTGCCGGCGGCATAGGGCTCGATCGGCACGCTCTTGTCGTTCTGCCACATGTCCATCATCGGCTGCACCACCGACCAGCCAGCCTCGACGCTGTCGGCGCGCTGGAACAGCATCGCGTCGCCGACCATGCAGTCGTAGACCAGAGTTTCGTATCCAGTCGCCGGCGCGCTGTGGAAATAATCCTTGTATTTGAAATCCATGCGCACGCCGCCGAGCTCGATCTGCGGACCGGGCTGCTTGGCGCCGAATTCGAGCGAGACCCCCTCGTCGGGCTGCAGGTGCAGGGTCAGTATATTGGGAGTCAGATTGTCGACCGAGGTTTCGCGGAACAGCATGAACGGCACCTGCTTGAACTGCACCGAGATTTCGGTCGTCCGCCGGGTCATCGCCTTGCCCGTGCGCAGGTAGAACGGCACGCCTGCCCAGCGCCAATTATCGATGCCGAGCCGCATCGCGACATAGGTCTCGGTCATGCTGCCGGGCGCGACGCCCTCGGATTTGCGATAGCCGATGACCGGCTGGTCCCTGACCGTGCCGTCACCGTATTGGCCGCGCACGACGCTGCGGCGCAGTTCGTCGCCGTCGAGTGGCATCACCGCCTGCAACGCCTTGGACTTCTCGGTGCGTACGGCATCGGCCGCGAACGAGTTGGGCGGTTCCATCGCCATCAGACTCAGCAGCTGGAAGACATGGTTCGGCACCATGTCGCGCAACGCCCCGGTCTGCTCGTAAAACGCCGCGCGGCGCTCGACGCTGACGGTCTCGGAGACCGTGATCTGTACGTGGTCGATGTGATCGCGGTTCCACAGCGGCTCGAAGATGCCGTTCGCGAAGCGCAATACCATGATGTTCTGGACCGTTTCCTTGCCGAGGAAATGATCCATCCGATAGATCTGCGGCTCCTCCAGCACCTTGAGGACCCGAGCGTTGAGCGCGCGGGCTGAATCGAGATCGGTGCCGAACGGCTTTTCGATGATCACGCGGCGCCAGCTTCCGCCCGCCTCGGCGACCAGCCCGGCCCGGCCCAGCATCTCGACGATCGGGCCGAACAGATTGGCCGCGACGGCGAGATAGAACAGCACGTTGCCCTGGGTGTCGTGGGTCTTGGCCAGTTCGGCGAGATGCGCGGAGAGGTCCTGGTATATCTCGGGTTTGGTCAGATCGCCCGACATGTAACTGGTGCGGCTGGCGATGAAATCCCACGCCTTGGCGTCGAACGGCACCGCCGATCCGCCCATCGCCGTATCGGCGACAAAGGTGCGCACGCCGTCGGTCAGACTGTCGCGGAACTCCTCGACGGCCTGCTCCGAGCGGCCGACCCCGACCAGCGCGAAATTATCCGCCAGCAGCCCGGTCCGCGACAGATTGTAGATCGCGGGCATCAACAAGCGCTTGGTCAGGTCGCCGGTGGCGCCAAAGATCACCATCGTGCAGGGCGGGGCCTTTGCCCCGCGTTGTCCCGCGCCGCCTTGCTCAGCCATGCTTCAGCCTCTGGACTTTGAGATGGTCCGCCTCGTCGAATTCACCCGCCTCGCGCGCTTCCCGGGCGGCGCGGCGATCGCGCAGCCTGGGAAGCACCGCATGGCGGAAGGTCCGGTCAGTGCGGTTCCTGGTGGCCGCCGAATTCCTTGCGCATCGCCGACAGGATTTTTTCCGCGTAGGTGTGATCCTGGCGCGAGCGGAAGCGGGTGTAGAGCGCCGCCGTCAGCACGTCGGCAGGAACGGCCTCCTCGATCGCCGCCTCGATGGTCCAGCGGCCTTCGCCCGAATCCTCGACATGGCCCGAGAACGCCGAGAGGCTCTCGTCTTCCGCCAGCGCGATCGCGGTCAGGTCCAGCAGCCAGGACGCGATCACGCTGCCGCGCCGCCACACCTCGGCGAGGTCGGCGAGGTTGAGATCGTACCGGCGGTTCTCCGGGATCCCGGCCTGGGCACAGCCCTTCAGGATGTCGAAGCCTTCGGCATAGGCCTGCATCACGCCGTATTCGATGCCGTTATGCACCATCTTGGTGAAGTGACCGGCACCGGCCGGGCCGGCATGGATATAGCCGTTCTCGACCCGCGGGTCGCGGCCCTGGCGGCCGGGCGTCTCGTCGATATTGCCCTTTCCAGGAGCCAAGGTCTTGAGGATCGGGTCGATGTGGTCGACCGCTTGCTTGGTGCCGCCGATCATCATGCAATAGCCGCGCTCGAGACCCCAGACGCCGCCGCTGGTGCCGACATCGACAAAGGTGATGCCCTTCGCGCTCAGCAATTCGGCGTGAGCGATGTCGTCGCGATAATTGGAATTGCCGCCGTCGATCAGTATATCACCCTTGCCCAGCAGGTTGCTGAGCTCGACGATCGTGTTGTGGGTGATTTCGCCGGACGGCAGCATGACCCACGCCACCTTCGGCGCGGTCAGCTTGCTGACGAACTCGGCGAGACCCGAGCTAGCGGTCGCCCCCTCGCCGGCCAGCTGCTTCACCGCGTCGGCGCTTCGGTCGTAGACGACGCAGGTATGCCCGTTTCGCATCAGCCGGCGCACGATATTGCCGCCCATGCGGCCGAGTCCGATCATTCCAAGTTGCATCTGAGGTCTCCTGTTTACCCGTCTCTCCGCAAGGGAACGACCCCCAGCGCGTTGTTACGACATCATTGGGTTACGACGCTATTGCAACGCCTTTTCCAGCGCCTGGCCGAGGATACGCAGACCGGCGTCGACATCGGCCGGCAGGTGAACCCGCAGCGCGCGCCGGCCACGATCGGCGAGCACGTCGAAATCGCCGCGCGCCTGCGCCGCCTTGACCGTGCCAAAGCTGTATTTGGCGCCGGGCACCGGCAGGTCGGCGGCGTCGCCGCAGGTGATCTGCAGGAACACCCCGCTGTTGGGACCGCCCTTGTAGGCCTGGCCGGTCGAGTGCAGGAAGCGCGGGCCGAACCCGAGACAGGTCGCCACCTTCTTCGTATCGCGAACCTTGCGGCGCAGCGCCTGCAAGGTCTCGATATGCGCCGAGGTGCGGTGGATATAGGCGAGGATAGCGACATAGTCGCCGGCGCCGGCGCGGCCAAGATGGGCCTTAAGCGCTGCGACGAGGTCGGTCGCCTTGGGTTTCAGCTCGGCCTCGTTGCGCGGATCTGCGAAGAGCTGAATGCCGTCGCCGGTGAAGAAAGGCGCCTCCGGTGGCAATTTCCCGGTCTCCTCGTAGGCCGTGGTCAGCTCGCGGGTCTTGATCTTGCTCGCCTCGACATCCGGCTGATCGAACGGGTTGATCTCGATGATCGAGCCCGCCACCGCTGTCGCCATTTCCCAGCGGAAGAACTCCTGGCCGATCTGGCTCGGGTCGCTGACGATGATCCTCACCACCGGCTGCCCGGCGGCTTCGAGCGCGGCCACCGCGCGATCCTGCTCGGCATCCTGGTCGGAGGCGAGCCGCAGATACGCGAACAGCCGATCGTTGCCATAGACCGTGGGCGGCCCCAGCGGCTCCGCGTCGACCGGGACGATACCCTTGCCGATCTTGCCGGTCGATTCGGCGAGAAGCTGTTCGAGCCAGGCGCCGAAATCGGCGATGCCCTGCGAGGCGACGATGGTGACCTTGTCGCGGCCGGCGCGCTGGCACACCCCCATGATCGCGCCGAGAATGACGCCCGGGTTCTCGACCGGCGGCGCGCTCGGCGCGCACGACCGCACCATCTCGGCGGTGTTCTCGAGGAACGAGCGCGGCTCGACGCCGATCGCGACCGCCGGCACCATGCCGAAATTCGACAGCACCGAATAGCGTCCGCCGATGCTGGGCAACCCATGGAAGACCGCACGGAAACCTTCGTCGCGGGCCATCCGTTCGACCTTCGAGCCGGGGTCGGTGATCGCGATGAAGCGCTTCGGCGCCTCGGCCTCGCCAACCGCTTCCTTGGCCTTCTCGTAGAAATAGGCCTTGAAGATGTTGGGCTCGAGGGTGCTGCCCGATTTGCTCGACACCAGGAACAGCGTGTTTTTCAGGTTGACGCTGTTTTCGAACGACTTCACCTGGGCCGGGTCGGTCGAATCGAGGACGTGCAGCTTTGGGAAGCCGGGCTTCGAACCAAAGGTCTCGGCGAACACCTCGGGGCCGAGGCTCGACCCGCCCATACCGAGCAACAGCACGTCGCTGAACCCGGCGGTGCGCACGTCCTTGGCGAGGTTCTCAAGCGCGGCGACCCCCTTGAGCTGCTCATCGACCACCCCGAGCCAACCGACCCACTTGGCCTCGTCCGCCTCGGTCCACAACGAGGCGTCGGCATGCCACAGGCGGCGAATCTTGCCGTGGCGGCGCCAATCCTCGATGGCCTCCTTGACACCGGCGTCGATCGCCTCGGGTAATTTGCAGCTCATCGAATTGAGCTTGCTGCCGAGCACCATGCGACGCTTTTTCTGCACCGCGGCGTAAAGCCCGTCGGCCGCGTCGGCGAAAAGCTGGACCGCGTCGCCGACCAGTTTCTGCGTCGCCGCCTCAATCGAGACTCCCGATCCGGCCAGGATTTTCATCACCTGCTCGGCGCCGGGAATATCCTCCTCCAGGCTCGCCCGCGGCTTGCCGTGATCGCGAGTCGCGTCCATCGTCGGGGGCGGCATCGTATTGACCGTGTCGGCCCCAACCAGCTCGTCGCAATAAAGCGTATCGGGATAGGCCTTGTTTTTGGTGCCGGTGCTGGCCCAGAGCAGGCGCTGGGTCTGCGCGCCTTTCTGCGCCAGCCGCTGCCAGCGATCGCTCGAATAGATTTTTTTGTAGAGCTGGTAGGTCAGCTTGGCGTTGGCGATCGCGACCTTGCCCTTGATGCCGCCGAACTCGGCGGCTTTGCCGGGATTGGCGGCGATTTGTTTGTCGAGCGCGTCGTCGATCAGTGAATCGATGCGGCTGATAAAAAAGCTCGCGACGCTGGCGACCCGGTGCGGGTCGCCGCCCCTCGCGGCGAAATCCTCAAGGCCCGAGATGTAGGCCTCGGCCACCTCCGCGTACATGTCCTGGGCGAACAGCAAGGTGACGTTGATGTTGATGCCCTCGCCGATCAGGGTGCGGATCGCGGGGATGCCTGGCTTCGTCCCCGGCACCTTGACCATCAGGTTGCGCCGATCGACCTCGCGCCACAGGCGTCGCGCCTCTTCGATCGTGCCGTGCGTGTCCATCGCCAGGTAGGGCGAGACTTCGAGGCTGATATAGCCGTCGCGGCGCTGGGTCTGCTCGTAGACCGCGCTGAGCTGGTCGGCGCCTTCCTGGATCTCCCGTACCGCCAGATCCTCGAAAAGGGCGGCTGGATCGAGATCGCCGCTGGCTTCGGCGGCGCGGATCATCTCGTCGTAATCGTCACCGTGGCCGATCGCCTTCTCGAAGATCGACGGGTTCGAGGTGACGCCGCGCAACCCGTCGGCGGCGATCATCTGGCCGAGCTGGCCGCTTTTCAACAGATCGCGGCTGACGAAATCGAGCCATACCGATTGTCCGTATTCGTTCAGTTCCTTGAGCGGATTGGCCATCGCTCCTACTCCTTGCGGGCAAGCTGCGCCTTGGCAGCTGCGTAGACGTTGTCTCCGGTAAATCCGAACTTGACGAGCAGTTCCTTCAGCGGCGCCGACGCGCCGAAGGTTTTCATCGCGATGATCGTGCCTCGCAGCCCGGTGTAGCGCGCCCACCCCATTTCCGAGGCTTGCTCGACCGCGACGCGACGGGTGCAGGACGGCGGTAGTACCGAGGCCTTGTACGCGTCATCCTGGCGCTCGAACAGCTCCCAAGACGGCATGCTGACAACCCGGGCGGCGATGCCCTCGGCAGCCAATTTCTCATAGACCTCGACGCAGAGTCCAACCTCGCTGCCGGTGCCCATCAGAATTACATCGACCGTGCCCGGCTTGGCGTCGGCCAGAACATAGGCGCCGCGCCGCAGGCCGCTGACCGCCGCGTATTTTGTGCGATCGAGCGTCGCCAAGTTCTGCCGGCTGAGGATCAGGCAGTGCGGCTCGTGCTTGGCTTCGAGCACGACCCGCCACGATTCGGCGACCTCGTTGGCGTCGCCCGGCCGTAACACGACCAGACCGGGGATCGCGCGAAGACCAATCAATTGCTCGACCGGCTGGTGGGTCGGACCGTCTTCGCCGACCCCGATCGAATCGTGGGTGAACACGAAGGTGGCTGGTAACTCCATGATCGCGCTGAGCCGGATCGGCGGCTTGACGTAATCCGAAAAGATCATGAAGCCCGACCCGAACGGCCGTAATTTCGACAAAGCCAGCCCGTTGCAGATCGAGCCCATCGCGTGTTCGCGGACGCCGAAGTGGAAATTGCGGCCGAGCGGCGTATCGGCCTGCAGATCGCCGGCGCCCTCGAAGGTCAGGCGCGTCTTGGTCGACGGCGCGAGATCGGCGGCGCCGCCGACCAGCCAGGGGACACGCGGCGCGATCTTGTTCAGCACCTGGCCCGACGAATCGCGGCTGGCGATGCCTTTCGGGTCGGCCGGGAAGACCGGGATGTCCTGGTCCCAGCCTTCGGGCAGATCGCGGCGCTGGATGCGCTCGCACTGGTCGGCGAGTTGCGGATGCTCGGTCTTGTAGCGCGCGAACATCGCCTCCCACTCGGTGCGCAGCTTCTTGCCGCGCGCGCCAATCCCATTGGCGAAATGCTGGTAGACGCCGTCGGGCACGAGGAACTGCGCGTCCTCGGGCCAGCCGTAATTGCGCTTGGTCAGTTTGACCTCTTCAGCGCCCAGCGGTTCGCCGTGCACGCCCGAGGTGTCCTGCTTGTGCGGCGCGCCGTAGCCGATATGGCTCTCGACGATAATCAGGGTCGGGCGGTCGGTGACCTTTTTGGCGGCGGCGATCGCCGCCGCCAAACGCTCGCGGTCGTTGGCGTCGCCGACCCGGAGCACATGCCAGCCATAGGCGAGAAAGCGTCCGGAGACGTCCTCGGTAAAGGCGAGCGAGGTGTTGCCCTCGATCGTGATGTGGTTGCTGTCGTAGAACCAGCACAGATTGCCGAGTTGCAGATGCCCGGCGAGCGAGGCGGCCTCGCTCGACACGCCTTCCATCATGCAGCCGTCGCCGCATAGCGCGTATACGTCGTAATCGAACAGGGTGAAGCCGGGCCGGTTGAAATATTGCGCGAACCAGCGCGCCGCTATCGCCATGCCGACGCTGGTGGCGATCCCCTGCCCCAGCGGGCCGGTCGTGGTCTCGACCCCCGAGGTCCAGTGGTATTCCGGATGCCCCGGGCATTTGCTGTCGAGCTGGCGGAACTTCTTCAAATCGTCGAGCGCGACGGACGGCGTGCCCAGCCGCTCGTATTTCTCGTCGACCGAGGTGACCCCGGTCAGGTGCAGCATCGAATAGAGCAAGGTCGAGGCATGGCCCGACGACAGCACGAAGCGGTCGCGGTTGGGCCAGATCGGATCGCTCGGGTCGAAGCGCAGGAACTCCTGCCACAGCGTGTACAGCACCGGGGCCATCGCCATCGGCGTCCCCGGATGGCCGGAATTAGCCGCCTGCACCGCGTCGATGCACAGGGTCCGGATCGTATTGACGCTGATCTCGTCGATTGAGCCGGTCGGCAAGGTCATGATTTATCCTTCAATTCGATCGTTGCTGCGGAGGCGCGGAAAGCGCGCGGGTCATACGAGTGTCGCCTCGGCGGCAAGTGTCGCTTCGGCGGGTGACAAGGCCGTGACGAGGCAATCGACGATCCGATCGGGCGGCTGGTCGATCGATACCGTGATCGGCCGTTCGTCCGGTCCGGGCGGTTCCAGCGCCGTGAATTGGCTGTCGAGCAACGCGGCCGGCATAAAATGCCCATGCCGGCCGGCCAGGCGCCCGGCGATCAGTTCGCGCGATCCATCAAGATATACCAGGCTGACGCCCTCGCGCCGACCGATGACGATCTCGCGATAACGCCGCCTCAACGCCGAGCAGGTAATGACCGCCGGTTCGCCGCGCCGGCGCCGCTCATCGATCCGCGCGGCGATGGCGGAAAGCCACGGCGTCCGATCGTCGTCGTCGAGCGGGTGCCCCGCGCTCATCTTGGCCACGTTCGCCGGAGGATGCAGGCGGTCGCCCTCCTCGTAATACCAACCAAGCCGCTGTGCGAGCGCGCGCGCGACCGTGCTCTTGCCCGAGCCGGATACGCCCATGACGACGGCGATGGGTGCGACATGCCGGTACTCCTGCAAGGTTTGGCCCACCTGCTCCCGGCTGGGGGAAATGTCGTGGATGAAGAATTGCCCTGCGACATTCTGTCGATTTCGCAGCCGCCGCGCAACCGCAGCCGCACGATCCGACCCCAGGTTAACCACGCCTCTTGTCGAACGCGCCTCTCCGCCCCCCAAAGGCGAGCAAAAGACTCGGTAATTCCAGTCCGCAGACAGCGGAGAGGGGGTTACGAGGCGGGTTCGCGGGTCCGGGGTTGCCGCTCGCGAACCTGTCCCAGCGGCGCGGCTATCGTCCGGCGGCGTAGGTCTGCATGCCGCGCGGATTGGCGCCGGCCTTCAAGATGGTGCCTTCCGGGGTGTTCTCGCGGGCGCAGGCGGTCAGCCTGCCGCCCGACCAGGTATCGCCGACACGCACGCGATGCCCGCGAGCCGCGAGCGCGCGCTGGGTCGCCGCCGGGATCCGCCCCTCCAGGGTCAGCGAGCCGAGGTCGGCCGCGCGCGGATAGAACGAGCTGGGCGCGTGGTCGGTGTTGAACTCGGGGCAGTCGATCGCCTCCTGCAGGTTCATGCCGTGATGGACATGATGCAGGAACAGTTGCGTCGACCACTGGTCCTGGCCGTCGCCGCCGGGCGTGCCGAACGCCATGTAGGGCTCACCGCCCCTTAGCGCCAGGGTCGGCGACAGGGTGCTGCGCGGCCGCTTGCCCGGCGCGAGGCTCGACGGCGACGCCTCGTCGAGCCAGGATATCTGCAACCGCGTGCCGAGACAGAAGCCGAGTTCGGGAATCACCGGCGAGCTTTGCAGCCAGCCGCCGCTCGGCGTCGCCGAGACCATGTTGCCCCAGCGATCAATGATGTCGAGATGGCAGGTATCGCCCGCGACCATCCCGAGCGAACTCGTCGTCGGCTCGCCCAGCCCGCCCACGGTCGGCTCGCCGACTCCGGCCGCGGCGGCGACTTCCCGACCGCCGGCCAGCACGTAAGGTTGGCGCCCGTCGGGGCGGCCGGGGCGCAACTCCAACGAGGCGCTGTCGCCGACCAATTTGCGGCGCGAATCGTTGTATTGCGGACTCAGCAGGGTCGCCATCGGCACGTCGACGAAATCGGGGTCGCCGTACCATGCCTCGCGGTCGGCGTAGGCGAGCTTGGCGCACTCGACGACGACATGGATGAACTCGGGCCCGGTCGGGTCGAGATCGTCGAGATCGAAGCCTTGCAATAAAGCCAGTTGCTGCAGTAGCACCGGGGCCTGACCCCAGGCCCCGCCCTTGACCACCGTATAGCCGCGATAATCGTAAGTCAGCGGCGCCTCGACCGGGGCCTGCCAGCGCGCCATGTCGTCGGCGGTCAACACGCCGGAATGGCGTCGACCCGACGAATCGAACACTTTCTGGGTTCGGCAGAAGCGGTCGATCGCATCGGCGACAAAGCCGCGATACCAGGAATCGCGGGCGCGGTCGATGCGTTGTTCTCGCGAGCCGCCGCCAGCCTCGGACTCGGCCACGACCCGGCGATAGGTCGCCGCCAGCGCCTTGTTGTGGAACAGCCGCCCCGGAGCCGGCGGCGCCCCGTTGGGGAGGTAGACCGCAGCGGAAGTGGGCCACTCGCGCTTGAACAATTCGGCGACAGTGGCGATCGTGTCGCGGATGCGCGGGACCAGCGGATAGCCGTTCTCGGCGTACCCGATGGCCGGCGCGATGATGTCGGCGAGCGGCATCGTGCCGTAATCGCGCAACAACCGCGCCCAAGCGTCAAACGCGCCGGGTATCGCCGCCGCGAGAAGCCCGGTGCCGGGGACCAGGTCGAGACCGAGCCCCTTATAGTGCGCGATCGTCGCTCCTCGCGGCGCCGGGCCTTGCCCGCAGATCATCTCGGCGCGCCGGGTCTTCTGGTTCCATACCAGGATCGGGTTGTCGCCGAGCGGTCCGTTCAGGTGCGGCTCGACGACCTGCAGGGTGAAGCCGGCGGCAACCGCGGCGTCGAACGAGTTGCCGCCCCGTTCGAGCACGCTCATGCCGACCGCGGAGGCGAGCCAGTGGGTCGACGCGACGACGCCGAAGGTGCCGCGGATCTCGGGCCGGGTGGTGAAGCCGGGCATCTAGCTACCTCCGAAACGGGATGATTCGCGCGCAGGTTAGACCAGCTTCTCGACCAAGGGAACGCGGCCCCTATCGCAGCCTGCCCTTCGCGCGCCCATCTATCCGCCATCGCCCGCCATCGCCGACGGTCCCGGCCGCTTGCCAAGGCACGAATCGCACCCGCATGGATCAGAACCCGCCCCTGCCCCCCGGCGACCCGCCCGTCGAGTCGTTTTTTCGAGTTGCCGCGACCCATGCCAGCCCCGGCGTGCCCATCCAGGGCGGCAATGTCGCGGACTGGATCCTCGACGCGGTGCCGCACATAGACCGCGAGATCGTGTTCTTCGACGAATTGTGCTGGCGGCTGGTCGGCGATTCGGCGCCGCTGTGGCGCGCCACCTTGCATTTCGGCACCCTGCATCCGCAAATCCAGGGCTTTGCCGTGCGCTGGTGGCGCAATCGCCTGATCACCGAGGAGATTCATATCGGTCACGGCGCCGACTTGACTGACGAGTACCTGCGCAGCCCCGTTCGCGATCCGGTGGAGCGCGGGGTCCCGTTCCGACGCCACCTCGACCGCGACGCCGCCGACTATCCGCTGCTGAACGCGATCCGCGAGGCGGGCGGCACCGACTACCTGGCCTTGCCGCTCAACCCGATCTTCGACCGCTGGCCGGTGGTTACCTGGACCACCGACCGGGCGGGGGGGTTCAGCGACGGCGAGGTCACCGCCCTGGAGCGGGTCACGCCAGCGCTCGCCGCGATCGTCGACACGCGCGCGATCCGGCGGATCAGCGGCAATCTGCTCGATACCTATCTCGGTCCCCAGGCCGGGCGGCGCATCCTCGCCGGCCAGATCAAGCGCGGCCAGGGCGAGAGCCTCAACGCGGTGATCATGGCGACCGATCTGCGCGGCTTTACCGCGCTGTCGGACCGGTTGAGCGGCGCCGACATGATCGCCCTGCTCGACGATTATTTCGACGCGGTCACCTCGTCGATCCATCAGCGGCGGGGCGAGGTGCTGAAATTCATCGGCGACGGGGTGCTGGCGATCTTTCCGACCGGCGACGAGGGCGATTTCACCTCGACGACGGTGCGCGCGCTCGATGCCGCGATCGCCTCGCTTGCCCGGCTCGACGTGATCAACGCGGCTCGCCACCAGCGCGGCGACGCCGAGATCCGCACCGGCATCGGGCTGCATCTCGGCGAGGTGACCTATGGCAATGTCGGCGCCGCCGACCGGCTCGATTTCACCGCGATCGGCCCGGCGGTCAATCTCACCGCGCGGCTCGAAGGGTTGACCAAGCGGCTGATGCGGCCGCTGGTCACCTCGCAGGCCTTCGCCGCCGCCTGCCCGCGCACCCTCGTCTCGCTAGGGTTCCACCCGGTGCGCGGGTTCAGCGAGCCGGAGGAGGTGTTCGGGCTGCCGGGTTAGTTCATGTGCGCCTGCGACACCGGCACGAGGTCGACCGCGTCGAAAAACCCGCCGACCGCTATCTGGTGCTCGATCGCCCAGCGCCGCGCTTCGCCCTGCTCGCCCGCGATCAGCGCCTGTTCTTCGGCGGTAAGGCGCATCGAGGTCATCGGCGCGGTACCTCGACGAACCCGTGCGGCCCCAGCGGCGGCACATAGAGCACCAGCACTTCCAAGGTCGCGTCGCCGGCGGTGACGACCTCGTGCACGAGCCCCTTGGGGATGCGGATCACCGTGCCGGGACCGCAGCGCCGCGCCGGCGCCTCGCCCAGGCTGATATCGGCCTCGCCCTTGAGGATGTAGACCACCTGGGCCTCGTCGACATGGTAGTGCCGGCTCGCCTCGCCGCCCGGCGCGACCTGCCCGAGGATCAGCTCGCACCCGGCGCCGAACTCGCGCCCGACCAGACGGCGGTTGACCGTGCCGTGATGCGCCGGCGGGGAATAGCTCGGCAATTCCGAGGCATGCTCGATCAGGCCGTCGATCGTCACTGGGTCCGGCATCGTGACCTCCCCTCGCCCCATACACTCGATGCAAACGCTCTTGGCGAGCGCACTCTAGGCAGGGACAATCGGGCGAACAACCGGGAGGAACACGCGATGCCGGTCACGATCTATCACAACCCGCGCTGCAATACCTCGCGCAAGACCCTGGCGTTGTTGCGCGAGAAGGGCGTCGAGCCCGAGATCGTCGAGTATCTGAAGACGCCGTACACGGCGGTCCAGCTCAAGACGTTGCTGGCGCAGATGAAATTGCCGGCGAAGGCGGTGATCCGCAAGAAGGAGGCGGCCGCCGCCGGGATCGACCCCGCGAAACTGTCCGAGGAAGCATTGATCGCCGCGATGGTCGAGCACCCGATCATCGTCGAGCGGCCGATTGTTGTCTCCGGCGGCAAGGCGGCGCTCGGCCGCCCGCCGGAGAAGGTGCTGTCGGTATTGTAGGCGGCTACTACGCCCGCTCGGTCTTCGCCGAATATTCCGCGGCGCAGAAGGTGCCGCCCTGGTAGCGCTCGGCGATCGGGTCGGCGCCTTGTGGTTCGGCGGCCAGCACCGCGGCACTATAGGGCTCGGAATCGTCCTGCGGGCGGTAGCCCAGCCGATAGGCGTTTGAATTGTCGTACCAGGAACGCCGGTTGCTCGACACGCCGTAGACGATCTCGAAGCGGATGTCGGGGTGCTCGATCCCGATGCGGACGAGCTGGGTCATGTCGCGCGGGCTGATCCACAGCGCAAGCCGGCGCTTGTCGATCGGCCTGGTGCCGAAATTGCCGATACGGGTACACAGAAACCCGATCCCGTGCTTGTCGGAATAGAGACTGGCCAGCGCCTCGCTGAACGCCTTCGACACGCCATAGCGGCTGTCAGGCCGCGGCACGACATTGTGGTCGATGATCCGGTCGCGGGGATAAAAGCCGACCGCGTGGTTCGAGGTCGCCATGACGATGCGCTTGACCCCGGCCCGGCGCGCCGCCTCGAACACATTGTAGAGGCCGACGATGTTGCCCTCGAGGATCTTCTCCCAGGTGTTCTCGCCCGAGATGCCGCCGAAGTGGATTATCCCGTCGCAGCCCTCGACCATGCGCTCGACCGAGCCCATGTCGGCGAGCTCGGTCTGATCGACCTCCTCGCCGTCATACGCCGGTAACAGCGGGACGCGATCGGATACCCGCAGCACTGGGTAGACCCCGCGCAGGGTCTCGCGCATCGAGCGACCGATTCCGCCCGCCGCCCCGGTGATCAGCACCCTGTGCATCGCCCGCCTCCCCGCGTTGTTGACCTCGCATCATGTTATCCGGTGCCGACAATTGCGTCGCGCTGGTCGTTGAGGCGCTTCGCGATACCTCGGCTCGAAGGCCGGCGAAATCTCCGACCCTGGCAGTCTGAGATAGCGCGCTACCGCTCCTCGGTTCCTCGATTATGATTGCCCGGGCGAAACGGAGCCGCAGATGTACTTTGACCGACGCCTCTGGGAATTGACCCGCGGGCTGCGCGGCAGGATCGCCTCCGCGATCCTGATCGGGCTGGCCGCCGCAGGGTTCGGCATCGCCCGGTTCGCGCTGCTCGGCATTCTGCTCGCCCTGGTCTTCGCCGGGGCGGGCGTGATTCCGACCGGCGTGGCGGCAATCGGGGTCGCTGTCGCTGTGGTGGCGCGGGGGTGGCTCGACTACTACCGCACGATCATCGCCCACCGCACGGCGAGCGAGGTGCAGGAAGTATTGCGCGGCCGCCTCTACGACAAAATCGCCGAGCTAGGCCCCGCCTGGTTCGCGGGCGAGCGCACCGGCGGGGTGATGCTGTCGCTGGTCGACGGGGTGGAGCAGTTGCAGACATTCTTCGGCCAGTACGTGCCGCAGCTCGCGGTCGCGGCGCTGACCCCGATCGCGATCTTCGCCTTTATCGTGTGGTGGGACCTGCCGGTCGCGTCGGTCATGCTGGTCGGGGCGTTGGTGACGCTGCTGGCGCCGATGATCTTCACCAGGATCGAGGGCGGCCAGGGCCGGCGTCGGCACGAGGCGATGAAGGGATTCGGCTCGGAATTCCTCGATGCGGTGCAGGGCCTGCCGACCCTTAAGGCGTTCGGCCAGAGCGCCGCCTATGGCCGCCGATTGGCCGAACGCGCGCGCTATCTGTCGGAAACGACGATGCGGGTACTGTCGACCAGCGTGATGACCCGCGGCATCACCGATGCCGGGGTCGCGATCGGAGCCGCCGCCGCGCTGTCGCTGGGCGTCTGGCGGGTCGCGCATGACGAGATGACGATCGAGGCCCTGCTGATCGTCTTGATGTGCGGCACCGAGGTGTTTCGGCCGCTGCGCGATCTGCGCGGGGTATTGCATCAGGGCATGGTCGGACAATCCGCCGCTGCGGGCATCCAGGCATTGTTCGCGGCGGAGCCGCAGGTGCCGCCGCATCATCCGGGTATACGCGCCGTTGCGCCGCCGCTGGTGCCGACGATCGCCTTCGAGGACGTGCATTTCGCCTATCCGGGTGGGCGCCGGGCGGCGCATGACGGGTTGTCGTTCACGGTATCGGCAGGCGACAAGATCGGGATCGTCGGCCCGAGCGGGTCGGGGAAATCCTCGGTCGCCCGCCTGTTGCTGCGCCTGTTCGATCCGCAATCCGGGGTGGTGCGGATCGGCGGCCAGGACCTCCGCGCGCTCGATCCCGAGGTGTCGCGCCGGCACATCGCCGTGGTGCACCAGGATACCTATTTGTTTCACGGCACGGTCGAGGAGAATCTACGCCTCGGCAATCCCGACGCCGGCCGCGCCGAACTTGAAGCCGCCGCGCGCGATGCTAACGCGCATGAATTCATCACCCAACTGCCGCAGGGCTATCAGACGATTATCGGCGAGCGCGGCGCCAATCTGTCGGGTGGCCAGCGCCAGCGCCTCGCGATAGCGCGCGCGCTGTTGCGCGATTCGCCGATCCTGATCCTCGACGAGGCATTGTCCTCGGTCGACGCCGAGAACGAGGCGGTGATCCAGCAGGCGCTCGACCGCCTCGCGCGCGGCCGCACGACCTTGATCCTGGCGCACCGGCTGTCGAGCGTGATCGGCGCCGATCACATTCTCGTGCTCGATCACGGCAAGGTCGTCGAGGCCGGGCGGCATGCCGAGCTGATCCGGCGCGACGGTCCCTATCGCCGGCTGATGGGGGCGCAGGCCGAGGAACGCGGCGACGACATCGCGTTTTTCGAGGACCGCCCGGAAGCGGCACAGACCGGCGAGCGCGACACGATCGATTTCGGCGAGGAAGCGCCCGTCGCCGCCGCGGTGGCCGCTTCGCGGGTCGGCTGGGGCTCGACCCTCGCTACCCTGGTCCGCATCATCATGCCGTGGCGGCGCAGCTTTGCCGTGGTCGTCTCCTCGGGGATCGGCCGAGTCGCCGCCTTTATCGGAGTCGGCATCGTCGGCGCGCTCGCGGTCGCCGCGGTCAAGACCAGCACCCCGTACACGTATCTGCTGATCCTGCTCGGGCTCGCCGCGCCGTTGGCCGGGCTATTGCACTGGATCGAATCCTGGCTCGCGCACAACATCGCCTACCAGTTGCTCGCCGAGATGCGGATCGATCTGTACAAAAAGCTCGAGGCGCTGGCGCCCGCCTATCTGGTGCGGCGGCGTTCGGGCGATCTGATCGCGCTGGCCGCGCAGGACATCGAGACGGTCGAGTATTTCTTCGCGCACACGGTGGCGCCGGCGTTGGTGGCGGTGCTGGTGCCGGCGACCGTGCTGGTGGCGCTCGCGGCGGTGGCATGGCCGATCGCGGCCGCGCTATTGCCGTTCGTGCTTTATGCCGGCCTTGCCCCGGTACTGACCCGGACGCGGATCGACCGGCTCGGCGCCGAGGCTCGCGACGCACTCGGATCGATGGCCGCCTATGTCACCGAGACGATCCAGGGCCTGTCCGATCTGGTCGCGTTCCAGGCGGTCGGGCGGCGACGCGACGGGTTCATGGCGACCGTGCGCGGCTATCAGCGCACCCGCCTCGGGCTGCTGTCGGACCTCGCGGCACAGACCGCGCAGCTCGAAATCGCGACCGGGCTCGGCGGGTTGGCGGTGGCCGTGGTCGGCGCCTGGCTGGTGGCCGATGGACAGCTCGCCGCCACCACCTTGCCGCTGTTGATCCTCTTGGCCCTGGCCTCGTTTCTGCCGATCTCGGAGATCGCCCAGGTCAGCCGCCAGCTCGCCGACACGATCGCCTCGACCCGGCGGATTTATGCCGTGCATCATGAGCAGCCCGCCGTCGTCGACGGGCCGCTGCGCCCGCCAGCCCCCTCGGGCGGCTCGTCGATCCGCTTCGAGAAGGTCGGCTTCGCCTATCCGGGCGCGCGGCGGCCGGCGCTAGACGGGATCGCGGTCGATATCGCCGCCGGCGCCACCGTCGCGGTGGTCGGCCCCTCGGGAGCTGGCAAAACCACCCTGGCCAATCTGCTGCTGCGCTTCTGGGACCCGAATCGGGGCCGGGTGCTGATCGACGGCGTCGATTTGCGCGATTTCGAGCTCGATCATCTGCGCGCGCGGGTATCGCTGGTGTCGCAGGACACCTATCTGTTCAACGACACCTTGCGCGCCAACGTGCTGCTCGCCCAGCCCGACGCCGACGAGGCGGCGATCCGGCGCGCGCTGGAACAGGCCGCGCTCGCCGAATTCGTCGAGACCCTGCCCGAGGGCCTCGACACCCGCGTCGGGGAGCGCGGGGTGCAACTGTCCGGTGGGCAACGGCAGCGGGTGGCGATCGCACGCGCCTTTCTCAAGAACGCGCCGACCCTGATCCTCGACGAGGCGACCTCTCATCTCGACGCGGTCAGCGAGGCACTGGTGCGTTCGGCGCTCGCAGCGCTGATGCGTGACCGCACGACGATCGTGATCGCCCACCGCTTGTCGACCGTGCGCAACGCCGATCTCTTGATCGTGCTGGACCGCGGCCATGTGGTCGAAACCGGCAGCCACGCCGAATTGGTCGCCCGCGACGGGCTTTACGCCAGGCTGATTCGACGCCAGCTCGCCGGCACGCGCGTGCGATTGCGGGCGGTCGGCGACTGATCCGATCCGCCGCGCCGTTCGTCGATTAACCAAGCGCTAACCGTCCTGCCGTACGATTCCGGCCCATCTCCACAACGGCAGGGGAGCGATTGATGTCGGACGGCCCGTCGGGATTCACCCCGGAGCAGAGCGCGGAACTAACCCGGATCTGGGATCAGCTGTACGAGCTTTATCTGGTCCAGGCCAATGGCGACCGGCCCGCGACGGAAGTAGATGCCGAGATCGCCGGACTGATCGCCCAGCGCGACGCGATCCGCCCGTGGGGCTGGAATACCGGGAAGAACTGGAAGGACGGCATCCCGCCCGAAGAACTGGCCAAGATGATGGGGCAGAAGTAGCCGCCCTCACCCCTTAAGGTCCAAGATCAGCGGCGAATGATCGCTGATCCCGGCGATGCGCTCCTTGTGCGAATACCCGACATGCCCGGCCCGCGCGGTCAGTTGCGGCGACAGAAACGCATGATCGAGTCGGAACCCGTTGCCGCGGGTGCTGTACCAGGAATACTCGCGGCGCTCGGGATAGCGCTGCCGCCATAGATCGCAAAACCCGATCGACTCGATGCGATCCATGAAATCCACCGCGGTGAATGTCGCGCCGGCCTCATCAAGATAGTACCGGCCGGTATTGAAATCTCCGGTGACCAAGGTGGCGCCGCCCCCGGCTGAAAGCGCGGCGATCAACGCATCCCAATACGGGATCTTGGCTTTCAAATTCGGCATGTAGATGCCGCACAGCCGAAAAGCCGAAAACTCGACGCTGAGCATCTTGTAAGGCTCGGGCAATGACTCGCTGATCGCGCCGTGCTCGCGAAACCGGCGCCGCGCCGCGATCAATACGCCGTTGCGGCCGGGCGGAGGGACCGACTGCGTCGCGTGGCGATAGCCGAGCGCGGCCAGCATCTCGAGCAGGCGCCGGGCCGAGTCTCCGCCGCGATATTCGGACAGCACCAGGATATCCGCGTCGTGTTCGACCAAGGCGGCGGCGATCGCCGCCAACCTGCTGCCGCCGCCCTGCCGGATGTTCCACGCCAATAGCCGCCACCGACGGCCCTGTCGCCGGCGCGCGATCATCGCCTGGTTGATTTCGGGTATCGCGTGCGAGCCGGCGCCGCAGCCGGGTTCGATGGTCATACCCACAGGATATCGTGGCGGGATATCGCCCGGAAGACCATCAAGCCAGCGATCCGACTGCCAAGCTGATATGCTGCGCCGGATGATCGACAACCGCCTCAGATTACTGATCCTGCAGCACCCGCACGAACGCCGGGAACCGCTGTCGACGGCGGCTTCGATCACCGAGACATTGGCCCGTGCCCGGCTCGTCGTCGGGCTGTCGTGGCCCAACCTGGCGCGGGCACTGGGCGCGGCGGCCGATCCGAGACGTTGGGCGGTGCTCTATCTCGGCTCGGCCCAGCCGGCGGCGCTCGCTCCCGGCGACGAGATCATCGCGCTCGGTCGGGGCGGCGAGCCGATCGCCGATCCGCGTGGCGTGCTACGCCGCCTCGACGGGGTCGTGCTGATCGACGGTAATTGGAGCCAGGCCAAGACTCTTTGGTGGCGCAACCCGTGGCTGTTGAAACTGCAGCGGCTGATCCTGAACCCGGAGCAACCCGCGCGGCTCGGCCGGCTGCGGCGCGAACCGCGCCGCGAGGCGCTGTCGACGATCGAGGCCGCCGCGCTGGTCCTGCGCCATGCCGAAGCCGGGCCGCAGGCGGCGGAGGCATTGCTCGCCGCGCTCGACCGGTTGATGGCGGAGGCGAGCGGCTCCCGCGCGGCGCCGGCAGCCGCGGAGCCGGACTGATTCCTGGTCAGGGCGGCGGCGCGGCGAACAGCGCCGCGGCGTCCGCGGACAGCGCCGCCAGGGATCGCGGGCGCATATACATCATGTGCCCGCCCTCGTAGACGCGGAGCTGTATCCGAGCGCGCACCGGTGCCGGCACCGACAGCTGGTCGACCAGCCAGCGCGACGCCAGATAGGGCGTCACCAGATCGGTGCGGCCGTGCACGATCAACACCTTGGTCGCGGGCTGCGACAGCAGGGCCGCCTCAAGCGACGACATCGCGAGGCCGAGCCCACCCTCGCCTTCCTTCGCCGCGTCCCAGTTCCACTGGCGCGACACCTCGCGCGGCAACACCCGGTAGGGCGATTCGGTGCGGTAGCCGAGCGATTCCGGCGCGTAGATGTTGAAGGCCGCGGTATAGGCGGCGACGGCCTCGTCGAGCACCGGGTCGCCGGCGGCGTCGTCCCAGGGGTTGCCGGGGGTCGCGCGAGCCACCGCGGCGTCATAGGAACTGACGATCTGACCCTGCTCGCGGCGCAGCTCGCGCGCGAAGACGTTGCTCGGGACGCGGCCACGATACCGCCGGACCGTGTCTTCGGGTAGGCCGATCATCCCGACGATCCTGGATATAAACGGGTCGCCCGGCGGCGGCACCCCTTTGACGGCGGCGAGCCCGCCGAGATACTCGCCGAGGGCGAAACGCTCGACCCGCTCGCTGTCGGCCGGCGCGATCGCCTTGCCCGCCACGGCCGCGGCGGCCGCATAGGACGGCAGCGCAAACGCAGGAGCGAGCAGATTGCTGATCTCGCGGTGCAGCAGATTGGTATCGAGCGCCGGCGAGACCAATACCATACCGCTGACCGTGACCCCGACGTTCCGCGTCAATGCCTTGGCCATTGCCGCGGCGCGGTAGCCGCCATAGCTCTCGCCGACGAGATAGACCGGCGAGCCCCAGCGCTCGTGCCGGTTCAGCCACCGCCGCACCACCGCGCTCAACGAGTCGAGATCGGCGCGGACCCCCCAGAACGGCTTGTTCGGATTGTCTTCCTTGCCCGTGCCGTGGCTGAATCCGGTCCCCACCGGATCGACAAAGACGAGGTCGGTAAAGGCAAGCCACGACGCGGGATTGTCAACCAGTCGATAGGGCGGCTTCGGCACTGAGCCGTCGCCGGGGGTGTCCATGATGCGTGGTCCAAGAGCGCCCAGATGCAGGAACACCGACGCCGCGCCCGGCCCGCCGTTGAACACGAAAGCGACCGGCCGCGCCGCGCCACTGGCCGGCTCGGAGAGATAAGAGACCGTATAGACCGCGGCGGTCGGAGTTCCCTTCGCGTCGGTCAGGGTGATCGCCTCGACGATGGCGCGGTATTCGACCCGCCCTTTCGCAAGCGCGATCGCATGCCGGGTCTCGACCCGCGCCGGCGCTTGCGGCGTGGCTGGCTTGTCATCGGCGCTGGCGGCCACCGCGAACGCGGCCAGCACGATGACGAGAGCTCCGGCAAATCTGTGCATCGGTCGCGTGACAGCCTCCGCTCGATATCGACGGCCTGCGTCGATCCCCGGCCGTGACCGGCGGGTTAGACCATGTCGGCGCCGACGCCGCCAGATCCCTCGCCCCAGACAAACGTCTTTCGCGACAATCAGTTAGTTAGCGCCACCTGTCGTTGTATAAAATGCGCTAAAAAATGTATGATGGGCACACGGAAAAATGGGGCGCGACAAGCCCACCTGCAAATGGGGAGGGACCATGATGCCCACGTCGACGGGAGCAACCGAGGCCGGCACTACCGCGCACGCAACCGCGAGCTACCGATGGCTGCAACTCGTCCTGGGCGTCGCCTGCATGGTCGCGGCCGCCAATATCCAATACGCCTGGACGCTGTTCGTGCCCGAGATACAAAAGACGTTCGGCTGGTCGAGACCATCGATCCAGACGGCGTTCACGATTTTCATCATCGTACAAACTTGGCTCACGCCGCTCGAAGGGTATCTGATCGACCGCTTCGGGCCGCGTCTCCTGGTGCTGATCGGCGGCCTGTTCACCGGTCTCGCCTGGATAATCGACTCTTACGCCACGTCGCTCACCGGCTATTACACAGCCGCGGCGGTGGGAGGTATCGGCGTCGGCTGCGTCTATGCGACCTGCGTCAATAACGCGATCAAATGGTTTCCCGATCGACGCGGCCTCGCCGTCGGCTTCACGGCTGGAGCCTACGGCTTCGGGTCCGCCCTGACGATCATCCCGATCGCCAACATGATCTCCGGTGGGGGCTTTCAGGCCGCGTTCTTCTGGTACGGCCTGATCCAGGGCATCGTCATCATGCTCGCCTCCCTGGCATTGCGAGCGCCGACATCCGGCGAGACAAGGCCCTCGACCACGCTCGCGCAGAGCCGGCGCGACTACACGCTGATTGAGGCCGCCAGGACACCCGTGTTCTATACGCTGTTTGCGATGTTCATCCTGACCGTGACCGGCGGTCTGATGGCGGTCGCCCAGCTGGGCCCGATGTCCGTGGATCTGGGCGTGAAGGACACCAAGATCGACCTTTATCTGCTCGTGATCGCCGCGCTGCCGTTCGCGCTGCTGCTCGATCGGATCATGAACGGCGTGTCGCGACCGCTGTTCGGCTGGATATCCGACCATGTCGGACGCGAGAACACGATGTGCGTCGCCTTCATGCTGGAGGGCTGCGGTATCGTCGCGCTCGCTACCTTCGGAAGCAATCCCTGGGCATTCATATTCCTGAGCGGTTTGGTTTTTCTCGCCTGGGGCGAAGTCTACAGCCTGTTCAGCGCCACCTCGGGCGATGCATTCGGCACGAAGAACATCGGCAGCATCTATGGCGTGCTGTATTGCGCGAAGGGAATCGCCGCTCTGCTGGTGCCGATCGGCAATCTGATAACCGAGGCGACCGGCACGTGGTCGACCGTTTTTTTCACGGTAGCGGCGATGGACATCACGGCCGCGATCTGCGCGCTGGTCGTGCTCAAGCCGCTGCTCCGGCGCCACTTGGCGACATCGATGTAACGTGCCTCGGCTCCAACGGTGCGGGCGGGTACGTGCCGACCTCGTCCAACGGCCACGAGTTCTCGCGCCTAGCCCCGCCTACCCCATCCTGGGAACGCCGGCGGATGCCGGCATGGTCTGCTTGGCGTCGCGCGAACGCCAGCGGCAGCGCTTCTCGATCGCGTGCCACGATACGAACGCCACCGGAACCGCGATCGCGACCGCGAGCAGAAACACCCCCCACCACGGCAGGCTGCCCCCGCTCGCCCAGATCACGGTCTGCTCGATCGGCCAGCCATAGATGTAGAGCCCGTAGGACAGGTCGCCGAAGCGGGCGGCGGGCACTGCCGCCAGCCTGCGGTTGAGCGCGAGATAGAGCACCAGATACCCGCCGCAGACCGCGAAGGCCGGCACGAACATCCGCGCCGGGACGCTCAGCACCAGCCCGATTAGCGCGAGCAAGGCCCAATGCCCGGCGATCAGGCGCCTCGCGCGCAGCCGGTAGCCGCACATTCCGGCGGCGAAGAACCCGAGCAGCCAAAGCGTGCTGCCGAACCGATCGCCGGCGGGATCGAACCACAGGCAGGCGACGCCGACGCCGAGCAACGCGGCGCCGACCCAGAGGGTCGCGAAGCGGCAGATACCGAGCCCGAACAGCATCAAGTAAAGCAACGCCTCGGATGGCAGGCTCCACAGCGGCCCGTTGACGATGCCGCCGATATTGCCCGGCCAGAACACCACTCCGGGCAGCCGGTTGTAATCGACGTCGAGCACCGCGTTGTGGAGCAGGAACAAGTAGGTCTCGGACCGGGAGAAATACTCGCTCAGCGGCAGTTGCGTGGTCAGCGGTCCGATCACGAACACGCAGACGACCAGGCACAGGATCAACCCGGGAAAGATGCGCAACGCCCGCTTGGCCAGGAACACCAACGGCGACGCGGTATTCTCGTAGCTTTGGCTGATCAGGTAGCCGCTGATGATGAAAAAGGTGAAGACGCCGACCAGCCCGAGGATCGTCTGGCCGCCGGTCAGCAGCATCAAGGGGTCGCGGTCCTGCGAATTCTCGGCCAGGAGAAAGGCGTGCGAAAAGATGACCGACAACGCCGCCAGCAGTCGCAAAAGGTCGAAATTGTTGTGCCGCTCCACCCAGCCACCTCCTCCGTCATCTCCTCGGCAACCGCGTCACAACGGCGTTCGCCCCGGTCGCACTCGCGGCCCGCAATGGGCTGGCGCCGCGCGGGCGTCAGCGGCGCTTGCTCGACGGCGCGGAATCGGGAATAGAGAGTGCAGTGATGCGGAGAACCGGCCCGATGCGTGCCCTCGCCCTTGTCAGTCTCGTCCTGCTCGCCGGGTGTGTCGGCTCTTCGCGGCACGAGGGATTCACCGCGACCGGCCCGACTTCGTTCTTGTACAGCGCGCGCACCAACACGGTGCTGGCCCCGAACGACGACGGCGAGGCCGAGCGGTTGCGGCGCGACTGGCTCGCCGACGCGCTCAAGGCGCACACCATGTGCGGCGGCGGTTATGTCGTCGATACAAGGCGCTACGTGCCCATCGTCAACGGGCCGTACGGAAACGGCGGCGACATCCTCTACGCCGGGCGCTGCCTCTAGCCGTTCGCCAGGCCCCAGCATTCGAGCAGCGGCGCCGCCTCGCCGGTCACCGGGTCGGCGATCGGGAGCGGCACCGCCGTGATCGCCGCCGCTGCACGGTCATGCCCGCCGCTCTCGGCTAGGCAGATATCCGGGCGCTGGCCGCGCGGGTAGGCGCCGATGACAAGGAGGTCGCGGCTCGCCGCCTCTCGCTTGTGAGCGACACCGGCCGGGATCACCACGACATCGCCGGCCCTCAGCTCGACGTTCGTGCCGTTCTCGCCGCCGAGCCGTACCCGCGCCGAGCTAGCGGCGATCCCGAGCACCTCGTGCGCGGTGCTGTGATAATGATGATGCGCGTAGATGCCGTTGCGCCACGCATCTGGCCAGCCGTTGTGGGCGAACACCGCCTCGCAACGCCCGGCGACATCGCCGCCCTCGCCCAACGCGCCGCGATAGACGACTAGCGGCAATGTCGGGTTGTTCGGCACGACGCCGTCATCCTCGAAGCGATAGGTCTCGACAGCCCGCGATTGCGATGGAGAGGCCACGTGGATACTCCCGGCGGTCAGGATTCAGGCGCGATCGGCGCGAGATTGCGTCGCCCCGCGCGCGATGACAAATTCTTCGTATCAATGCGAGGAGCGGGACGACGACAAGCGTAGCCCAGGAACTGGACCGACGGGTGCTTTATCGCGACGGGCTGGTGCTGATCATCGACAAGCCCGCCGGCATCCCGGTTCATGCTGGACCCGGCGGCGGTCCCAACCTGGAGGCCGGGTTCGACGCGCTGCGCTTTGGTCTGCGGCGGCCACCCGCACTGGCACACCGGCTCGACCGCGAGACCAGCGGCTGTCTGGTGCTCGGCCGCCATCCCAAGGCCCTGCGCCGGCTCGGCATATTGTTCGCCGCCGGCAAGGTCGAGAAAGTGTATTGGGCGGTCGTCGCCGGAATCCCGGTCACGCCGGAGGGAACGATCGATGCCAGGCTCAAAAAGCTGACGCGCAAGAGCAGCTGGCGGATCGAGGTCCACCCCCAGGGGCAGGAGGCGGTGACCGATTACCGCGTGCTCGGCACGCATGACGGCCGCGCCTGGCTCGAGTTGCGACCACGCACCGGGCGCACCCACCAGATCCGGGTGCATTGCGCGACTATCGGCTGCCCGGTGGCCGGCGATTCGCGCTATGGCGGTCCCGCCGATTCCCCCGTGCTATTGCACGCGCGGGCGATCGCCTTGCCGCTCTACCCGGCGCGGCTGGCGATCACGGCGAGCGCGCCGGTGCCGCAGCACATGCTCGCCGCGCTCGCCGCTCTGGGCTACGATCCGGGGTGCGACGCAATGCGCGCAACTGCGGAGACGATGCCGGCATGATCCCCCGCTACAGCCGCCCGCAGATGAGTGCGATCTGGGCGCCCGAGAACCGCTTTCGCATCTGGCTCGACATCGAGGCTCATGTCTGCGACGCCCAGGCGAAGCTCGGCGTCATCCCCGAGAGCGCGGCGCGCGCGGTGCGCGAACGCGGCGCCTTCGAGGTCGCGCGCATCGACGAGATCGAGCGCGAGACCCACCACGACGTGATCGCGTTTCTGACCAACCTGGCCGAGCATGTCGGGCCCGAGGCGCGGTTCGTCCACCAGGGTATGACCTCAAGCGACGTGCTCGACACCTGTCTCGCGGTGCAATTGACCCAGGCCGCCGATCTGCTGCTCGCCGATCTCGACGGGGTCCTGGCGGCGCTCAAGCGGCGCGCGGTCGAGCATAAATACACGCTCACGATCGGCCGCAGCCACGGCATCCACGCCGAGCCGACGACGTTTGGGATCAAGCTTGCCGGCCATTGGGCCGAGTTCGCGCGCAATCGCGAGCGCCTGGCCGCGGCGCGCAAGGAGATCGCGACCTGCGCGATCTCCGGCGCGGTCGGCACCTTCGCCAATATCGACCCAGCGGTCGAGGAACATGTGGCGCGAAAGCTCGGCCTCGTCCCCGAGCCGATATCGACCCAGGTGATCCCGCGCGACCGCCATGCCGTGTTCTTTGGCACCCTGGCGTTGACCGCCGCCGGGATCGAGCGGCTCGCCACCGAGATCCGCCATCTCCAGCGCACCGAATTGCGCGAGGCCGAGGAGTATTTCTCGCCCGGGCAAAAGGGCTCCTCGGCAATGCCGCACAAGCGCAACCCGGTGTTGTCCGAAAACCTGACCGGGATCGCCCGCCTGATCCGCTCGCATGTCGTGCCGGCGCTGGAGAACGTCGCGCTGTGGCACGAGCGCGACATCTCGCACTCGTCGGTCGAGCGGGTGATCGCGCCCGATGCGACGATCGCGCTCGATTTCGCGCTGGCACGGTTGACCGGGCTCGTCGACCGGCTCGTGGTCTATCCCAAGCAGATGCGCGCGAACCTCGAATCGATGGGCGGTCTCGCCGATTCGCAGCGGGTATTGCTCGCGCTGACCCAAGCCGGGATGAGTCGCGAGGATGCCTATCAGCTTGTCCAGAAGCACGCGATGGCGGCGTGGCACGGCGGCGGCGGTTTCGCCGCGCTGCTGAAGGGCGACCCAGACATCACCGGATTGGTCCCGGCGCTGACGATCGACACGCTGTTCGATCCCGCCTACCACCTGAAACACGTCGACACGATCTTCCGCCGCGTGTTCGGGGAATAGGCTCCGTCGCTATTCCGCCATCAGCTGCTGCTTGGCGGTTTCCTCGAAATGATCGAGCTCGAATTTGACCTGGTCGGCGGTGACGGCTTGGCCCTTGCCGGTCAGGTCGCCGACCACCTTGTCGACGACGCGGGCGCCGACGCCTCGACCGAATTCAGCCTCGACAACGGTCTTGGCGTAGGCCTCGGCCGCGTCGGCCGCCAGCCCCATCCGCTCGGCCGCCCACAACCCCAACAGTTTGTTGCGCCGGGCGGTGACCTTGAAGCGAAACTCCTGGTCATGTTTGTAACGCTGCTCGAAATCTTTTTCGCGACTGTCAAAGCCAGACATGCTGTTCTCTTCCGTATCGTCGACCGATGGGCGCGGACAGCGCCAAGTCTTCGGCGGCGACCATATCACATCCGCCCCGCGTCTTGGCGAGATCCTGCATGTGCACCCTGGTGATCTTGCGCCGGCCCGAGCATGACTGGCCGGTCATCATCGGCGCCAATCGCGACGAGATGATCAACCGCCCGGCATTGCCGCCGGGCCGGCACTGGCCCGACCGGGAAGAGGTGGTGGCCGGGCTCGACACGCAGGCGGGCGGCTCCTGGCTCGGAGTCAACGACTGGGGTGTCGCCGCGGCGATCCTGAACCGGCACGGCTCGCTCGGCCCCGCCGCCGGGCTGCGGACGCGCGGCGAACTGGTATTGGAAGCGCTCGATCACGCCGACGCGGTCGCGGCGGCGGCGGCCCTGTCGCATCTCGACCCCCGCGCCTACCGCACCTTCAACCTGATCGTCGCCGACAATCGCGACGGGTTCTGGCTGCGCCATGCCGGCGGCGGGCCGATCGAGGTGCGTCCGATCGGCGACGGTCTGTCGATCATCGCGTCCGGCGACATCAACGAGCTGGTGCACCGCCGGCTGGTGCTCGCCGAGCCCCATTTTCAAGCCGCCGAGACGCCCGATCCCGACCGCGACAACTGGACCGAATGGGAGCGGCTGCTCTCGGACGGCGAGCCGCCACCCGGAGAGCCGGCGGAATCGGCCCTGCGCTTTCGGCTGCCGCACGGCTACGGCACGGTATCGAGCGCGCTGATCGCCCTGCCCGCCCCGGCTCTGCACACCTCGACCTTGGCCAGCCGCAAGCCCAAATTCCGTTACGCCTCGTGGCAGCCGGCGGCCACCCCCTGGCGCGACGTAACCGAGCCTTTAGCCCGGCCCCTCTAGCTGCGACACTCTCGCGAGGCGCCGTTGTGGCAACTCGCGGCGGTTGCTATATCAGGGATGGCGAAATCAATTCGGCCCCGGCCGAGCCGCTTCGCCCCGGGCGCACCCATACCAGAACCAGGCATGTCGCGACGCCGCCAAATATACGAAGGCAACGCCAAAGTGCTGTACGAGGGGCCCGAGCGCGGCACCCTGGTGCAGTATTTCAAGGACGACGCCAGCGCCTTCAACAATCAGAAACGCGGCACGATCACCGGCAAGGGCGTGCTCAACAACCGCATCAGCGAATTCCTGATGCTGCGGCTGGCCGAGATCGGCATCCCCACCCACTTCCTGCGCCGGCTCAACATGCGCGAGCAACTTGTCCGCCAGGTCGAGATCGTGCCGATCGAGGTCGTCGTGCGCAATGTCGCGGCCGGGTCGCTGTCGAAGCGGCTCGGCATCGCCGAAGGCACGATGCTGCCGCGCTCGATCGTCGAATACCATTACAAGAAAGCGGCGCTGGGCGATCCGCTGGTGACCGAGGAGCACATCACCGCGTTCGGCTGGGCCCGCGCCCATGAGCTCGACGAGATCGTGCAGATCGCGCTCAGGGTCAACGACTTCTTGAGCGGGCTCTTTCTAGGCGTCGGCATCCGGTTGATCGACTTCAGGCTCGAATTCGGCCGACTCTACAACGACGACGAGATGCGCATTGTGATCGCCGACGAGATCACCCCCGATAATTGCCGGCTGTGGGATTCGCGCACCAACGAAAAGCTCGACAAGGACCGCTTCCGGCACGATCTCGGGCGGGTCGAGGAAGGCTATCAGGAGGTCGCGCGCCGGCTCGGCATCCTGCCCGAAGGCGGCCCGACCGACTTCAAGGCGCCCACGGTGGTGCAATAGGACGCTTCGAGAGAAAGAGGGGGCGATGAAAGCGCGCATTCACGTCAGCCTGAAGCAGGGCGTGCTCGACCCGCAGGGCAAGGCGATCGGCAACGCGCTGAAGGCGCTCGGCTTTGCCGGAGTCGACGAGGTGCGCCAGGGGAAACTGATCGAGCTCGACCTGGCCGATAGCGACCCGGCCAGCGCCCGCGCTCGGGTCGAGGCGATGTGTCAGCAATTGCTCGCCAACCCGGTGATCGAGGATTACGCGATCGAGATCGGCTGATCCTCGCGGCCCGACCACCGGAATTTACCCGCATTAACCTTCAATTTTATGGAAATGCCCGCCATCCGATGGCCAATTGGCCGCGATCCCAGGGTGAGCGAGGGCATTGGTCGATGTTGCACCTGTTTCTGTTGCGCTCGGCGACATCGATCCTGTCGGCGGTTCTCGGCGGGTTTGGCGTGTTCTGTTTGATCAACAGTTTCTCGGCGCCGAATCTGGCGCTTCAAGCCTTGATCCTGCTCGGCACCGCGATCGCGATCGTGCGCTTTTCGCCGCGGTGATTTCCGGCTGTTTCCGCCGGCCCGGAGGTACTACGACCCGATCCGCCGGGGGTCCTTGCCGGACCGCTTCGCCTTGAGTATGTGCCTCGTGCTGAGTATGTGACTGGCATTCCCCGTCGCCGAGGTGCGGACCGATGAAAGCCGCCATCGTCATTTTTCCCGGCTCGAACCGCGAGCGCGATCTGGCGATGGCGTTGAAGCGGGTGACCGGGCACGAACCGATCTCGGTCTGGCACCGCGATGCGGCGCTGCCCGACGCCGATTTGATCCTATTGCCCGGCGGGTTCGCCTATGGCGACTATCTGCGCTGCGGCGCGATGGCGGCGCATTCGCCGATCATGCGCGAGGTTAAGGCGCGGGCGGAGCGTGGCACTCCGGTGCTGGGCATCTGCAACGGATTCCAGGTGTTGACCGAGGCCGGGATGCTGCCCGGCGCGCTGTTGCCGAACCGAACCCTGAACTTCGTCTGCCGCGACATCCATCTGCGGGTCGAGAACAACCAGACGATCTTCACCTGCGGCTACGCGTCCGGCCAGGCGATCCGGGTGCCGGTCGCGCATCACGACGGCAGCTACACCGCCGACCCCGACACGCTCGACGATCTGGAACAGCGCGGGCTGGTCGCGTTCCGCTATTGCGGCGAAACCGGGGAATTGACCGATTCCGACAATTTCAACGGCTCGGCTCGCGCGATCGCCGGAATCTTCAACCCCACCCGCACGGTGATGGGCCTGATGCCCCACCCGGAGAACGCCACCGACCCGCTATTGGGCGGGATCGATGGATGCGCGCTGTTCGAGGGCCTGATCGGGGCGTTGCAGTGACGCACCGACGCGGCACGATTCGGACCGCGGTCGTCCCGACCGCATGCGGGCGAGGCGCCCGCGCTCCGACAGACGAATGACGACCGGCTCCAACGTCACCGCCGAGCTCGCCGCCGAAATGGGGCTCAGCGGCGACGAGTTCGCCCGCGCCTGCGCGATCCTCGGCCGTACGCCGAACGTGACCGAGCTCGGCGTCTTCTCCGCGATGTGGAGCGAGCACTGCTCGTACAAATCCTCGAAGATCTGGTTGAAGACCCTGCCGACGACCGGCCCCAGGGTGATCTGCGGGCCGGGCGAGAACGCCGGTATCGTCGATATCGGCGACGGCGACGCGGTCGTGTTCAAGATCGAGAGCCACAACCACCCTTCGTTCATCGAGCCGTACCAGGGCGCGGCGACCGGGGTCGGCGGCATCTTGCGCGACGTGTTCACGATGGGCGCGCGCCCGATCGCGATCCTCGACGCGCTGCGCTTCGGCAGCCCCGACCACCCCAAGACCCGGCATCTGGTCGCCGGTGTCGTCGCCGGGATCGGCGGCTACGGCAATTGCGTCGGCGTGCCGACCGTCGGCGGTGAGTGCCAGTTCCACCAATCCTACAACGGCAACATCCTGGTCAACGCGATGTGCGTCGGGCTGGCCCGCGCCGACCGCATCTTTTATTCGGCCGCGGCCGGTCCGGGCAATCTGGTGATCTATGTCGGCGCCAAGACCGGGCGGGACGGCATCCACGGCGCGACCATGGCCTCGGCCGAGTTCGCCGCGGATTCGGAGGAAAAGCGCCCGACCGTGCAGGTCGGCGACCCGTTCACCGAGAAATTGCTGATCGAGGCCTGTCTTGAACTGATGGAAGGCGACGCGATCGTCGCGATCCAGGACATGGGCGCCGCCGGCCTCACCTCGTCGGCGGTCGAGATGGCTGGCAAGGGAGGACTCGGCATCGAGCTCGATCTCGACCGGGTGCCGGTGCGCGAGACCCGCATGAGCCCCTACGAGATCATGCTGAGCGAAAGCCAGGAGCGGATGCTGATGATCCTCGCTCCCGGCAGCGAGGCGGAGGCGCGACGCGTCTTCGAGAAGTGGGAATTGGATTTCGCGGTGATCGGCCGGGTTACCGAGAGCGGTCGATTGATTCTGCGTATGCACGGGGCGGTCGCCGCCGACATCCCGGTCGGCCCGCTGGTCAGCGAGGCGCCGCTGTACGAGCGGCCGTGGCGGCTCGGCGATAAGGCGGCCGAGATCGATCCCTCGTCGCTCCCCCGCCGCGACCCGCTCGCCGCGCTGGAGCGGCTGATGGCGTGCCCCGACCTCGCGTCGAAACGCTGGATCTGGGAGCAATACGACCAGCTCGTGCGCGGCAATACGATAAAGCGGCCGGGCGGCGACGCCGCGGTGATCCGGGTCGCCGAGAACGGCGTCAAGGCCCTGGCGCTGGCGACCGACTCGACCCCGCGCTATTGCCGGGCCGACCCGCGGCGCGGCGGCGCCCAGGCGGTGGCCGAAAGCTGGCGCAACCTGACCGCGGTCGGCGCCTTACCGCTGGCCCTGACAGACAATATGAATTTTGGCAATCCCGAGCGGCCCGAGATCATGGGCCAGTTCGTCGGCGTCGTCCAAGGCATGCGCGAGGCGTGCCTGGCGCTCGACTACCCGGTCGTGTCGGGCAATGTGTCGCTCTACAACGAGACCAGCGGCAGCGCGATATTGCCGACCCCAGTCATTGGCGGGGTCGGGCTGATCGCCGATCTGCGACAGGCGGTCGACCTCGCCTTTAAGCGCGACGGCAACGCGCTGGTTCTCGTCGGCGAGACCCTGGGGCATCTCGGCAGCTCGCTTTATCTGCGCGAGATCGAAGGCAGCGAGGCCGGTCCGCCGCCGGCGATCGATCTCACCGCCGAGCGGCGCAACGGCGATTTCGTCCGCCGCGAGATCGAGGCCGGCCATGCGGCCGCCTGTCACGACGTGTCGGATGGCGGATTGCTCGTGGCGATCGCTGAAATGGCGCTCGCCGGCGGCCGTGGCGTCGCGCTCGATCCGCCTCCTCCGGGAGTTGTGCCGCATACCTGGTGGTTCGGCGAGGACCAGGCGCGCTACTTGATCGAGACGGCGACCCCCGACGCGGTCTTGGCGGCGGCATCGGATGCGGGTATATACTCTCAACGCATCGGCATTGTCGGTGGGCTCGCCCCAGGGGCCGCGTTGACACTCTCCGGCACTGGTGCCATATCCCTTGCGCAGTTAAAGACGGCGAACGAAGGCTGGCTGCCGAGCTATATGGCACAGAGCTAGGAACGCATCCGATGGCGATGGACGCGGGCATGATCGAGCGGCTGATCAAGGAGAGCCTCCCCGACGCGCAGATCTCGATCGAGGATTTGCGCGGCGACGGCGATCACTATGCCGCCCACGTCGTCTCCGCCCAGTTCCGCGGCCGTACCCGGGTGCAGCAGCATCAGATGGTGTATCAGGCATTGCGCGGCCGGATGGGCAATGAACTTCACGCGCTCGCGTTGCAGACGAGCGCTCCCGAGGACTAAACCCCAGGGACAGGACCCAGGGATCAGACAAGGAAATATCGAGATGGATACCGCCACCCACGAACGCATCCGCCAGCAGATCACCGACAGCCCGGTCGTGCTGTTCATGAAGGGCACGCCGGTATTTCCGCAATGCGGCTTCTCGGCGACCGTGGTGCAGATCCTCAGCCATCTCGGCGTCAAGTTCCGGGGCGTCGACGTGCTTTCCGACCCGTCGGTGCGCGACGGGATCAAGGAGTTCTCGAACTGGCCGACGATCCCGCAGCTCTATGTCCAGGGCGAGTTCCTCGGCGGCTGCGACATCGTTCGTGAAATGTTCGAGACCGGCGAGTTGCAGCAGGTCCTCGAGGAAAAGGGCGTCCCCGTCCGCGCCTGACCCCGCGCCGACCTCCTCCGTTTCTGTCCCGAACGGCCGCGGCGCGCGCCTTGCGCCGCCGTTACCTATCTGTATAGTGCGCCGCTCTCCCTTGCCGGCCTCGGAGATCCATGATCCGCGCCGGCTAGACCCGGATCGCGCGTACGCCCCGGGTCGCATCAGCCACAAGGGGCCCGACGACATGCCGCTTTACGAGAATGTCTTCATCGCGCGCCAGGATATCTCCGGCGCCCAGGCCGACGCGCTCGCCGACACCTTCACGCAGCTGATCGCCGACCAGGGCGGCGAGGTCAAGAAGCGCGAGTATTGGGGCCTGCGCAACCTCGCCTACCGCATAAACAAGAACCGCAAGGGGCATTACGTGCTCCTCAACATCGACTCGCCGCCGGCCGCGATCGCCGAACTCGAACGCACGATGCGGATCAACGAGGATGTACTGCGCTATCTGACCGTGCGGGTCGAAGCGCTGGAGGAAGGTCCGTCCCCGGTCATGCAGAGCCGCGGCAGCCGCGAGGACCGGCCCCGGCGCGGCGATCGCGAGCGGTATGGCGAAGGGCGCGAAGGCGGCGGCGATCGTCCGCCGATGGATCGGACGATAGACCGCTCCGGCGATCGCCCGGCTGGCGATCGTCCGGCCGAGCGGCCGGCGGGAGATCGCCCGACTGGTGATGGACCGGCGGTCGAGCGGGTGGAGGCCTAGATGGAAAGCCAGGGCGCGGGCGGTCCCGGTGGTCGTCCGGCGACGCGTAGGCCGTTTTTCCGGCGGCGCAAATCGTGTCCGTTCTCCGGGCCGAACGCGCCCAAGATCGACTACAAGGACACCAGGTTGTTGCAGCGCTTCATCTCGGAGCGCGGCAAGATCGTGCCGAGCCGGATCACCGCGGTATCGACCAAGAAACAGCGCGAGCTGTCCCAGGCGATCAAGCGGGCGCGGTTTCTCGGCCTGCTCCCCTACATGGTGAAATAGGCGGGGGATGACATGGGTCGGCTGGGCGCGGCGGCGGTCGCGGGCGGCTGCGGCGTCGTTGGCGCCGGGCTGTACCTCGCCGTTCTACTCGGTTCGCCGGGCGCGCTGATTCTCGTCTATCTGACGCAATTGCCGCTGTTCGTCGCCGGCTTGTGGCTCGGCACCGGCGCGGCGGTGACCGCGTGCTCGGTGGCGAGCGTGGTCGTGCTGTTGGCGGCGAGCGATCTGATGGCGGCGGCCTTGTTCGTCGCGCTGAACGCCGCGCCAGTGACCTTGCTAGTGCGCCAGGCACTGCTGGCGCGGCGGCAGGAAGACGGCACCCTGCTGTGGTATCCGCCGGGGATGCTGACGGCCTGGCTGACCGGATTGGGTCTGACCGGGATCGGTTGCGCCGTGGTGCTGCTCGGCGGACCGGAGGCGCTGCAGATCGGGTTGCGCGAGATCGTCACCCGCGCGCTCGGGCACCTCAACTTGCAGGGCGGCCCCGATCGCGGCGAGGTGGCCGGCACGTTGGCGATGGTGATCCCAGGGATCGTCGCGGCCTCGTGGATGGTGATGGCGGCGATCAACGGCGCGTTGGCCCAGGGCCTGGTAGCCCGCTTCAAGGTGAATTGGCGCCCCTCCCCTGATCTCGCGCAGCTCGACCTGCCGTTCTGGATCTCGCTCGCGTTCGCCGCCGCCGCAGCATTGATGGCCCTCGGCGGCGCCCCGCGATTTGTCGGCGTCAACGCGCTGATCGCGTTGTTCGTCCCGTTTTGCCTCGCCGGTCTCGCCGTGTTGCACGCGGGAGCGCGGCGATTGTCGCATCCGGCGATGGCGCTGGTGGCTTTCTACACGCTGGCCGGGTTGTTCGGCTGGCCGCTGCTGGTCGCGGCGATCCTGGGCCTGTTCGAGAGCTGGCTCGGATTGCGGCGACGGCTGCTCCCCCGCAAAGGAAGAATCGATGGTTGACCTCGTCCTGCTCGAACGCATCGAGAAACTGGGCCAAATGGGCCAGATCGTCAAAGTCAAGCCCGGCTATGCGCGCAACTATTTGCTGCCGCAAAAGAAGGCGATGCGCGCCACCAAGGAAAACCTCGCCTATTTTGAAACCCAGCGCGCCCAGCTCGAAGCCTCCAACCTAACGCGGAAGAGCGAGGCCGGCGATGTCGGGGCAAAGCTCGAGGGCCTTGTCGTCGTGCTGGTGCGGCAGGCCGGCGAAGGCGGCCAGCTCTATGGCTCGGTGTCGTCGCGCGACATCGCCGACGCGGTGACCGCGGCGGGATTCACGGTCGGCAAGCAGCAGATCGTGCTCGATCGCCCGATCAAGAACCTCGGTCTGCATCCGGTCAAGGTCATGCTGCATCCGGAGGTCGGGGTGACCGTGACCGCCAATGTCGCGCAATCCGAGGAAAGCGCGAAGATGCAGGCGGCCGGGATCGACCCGCTCGCGGTCCGCGACGACGACGAGGACGACGAGGACCAGCCGCCGCCGGCCTAGGCGCGCCGGGCCACAAGGCGCCGCCGATAACGAGACGCCCGCGCCGGGGTCCCAGCCCCCCTCGGCAACGTTTTGTGTCGCGAAGGTGTTGTAGCGCTTGTCATATTCGCCCGATTGAGCCGATACTACGCACTCGGCTCTGACTCGGTTCATCGCGATGCTGTTCGCACGCATGCTTGCCCGTGTCATCCGCGTCGGCCGGCTCACGATGGTCGACGCGGTCGGGAGACGGCACCAGATCGAGGGGGCACCCGGTCCCGCCGCGACGATTCGCCTGCGAGACCGGGCGCTGCACTGGAAACTGATCGTCCATCCCTATCTGTACCTGCCCGAAGCCTACATGAACGGGCAGTTGACGATCGAGGAGGGCAACCTCTACGAGTTGCTTGAACTATTCGCGATCAACGACGAGGCGCGGCACCCTGGCGGACACCCGTCGCTAAGCACGCTGGTCTTGCGAGCGATGCGGCGGCTGCATCAGTACAATCCGGTGTCGCGGTCGCAACACAACGTCGCGCATCATTACGACCTGTCGGACCAACTCTATGAGCTGTTTCTCGATCGCGACCGGCAATATTCCTGCGCCTATTTCGATCGCCCCGACGATGATCTCGAAACCGCGCAGCGCCACAAGAAGCGGCATATCGCGGCCAAACTACTGCTGCGCCCGGGGCAGAAGGTGCTCGATATCGGCTCCGGCTGGGGCGGGCTCGCGCTGTATCTCGCCGAGGAGTGCGGGGTCGACGTCACCGGCCTGACCCTGTCGGCCGAGCAGCTCAAGGTAGCGCGGCGCCGTGCCGCGGCGACGGGGTTGTCCGACCGGGTGCGCTTTCACCTCCGCGACTACCGCGAGGAGGACGGGACGTACGACCGTATCGTCTCGGTCGGGATGTTCGAGCATGTCGGCGTCAACCACTACGGCGCGTTCTTCGGCAAGCTCAAGTCGTTGCTCAGCCGCGACGGTGTGGCGCTGGTGCATTCGATCGGCCGGATGGACGGGCCGTACGCGACCAATCCGTGGCTGCGCAAATACATCTTTCCCGGCGGCTATTCGCCCGCCCTGTCGGAAGTTCTGCCGGTGGTCGAACGCACCCGGCTGTGGGTGACCGACATCGAGATATTGCGCCTGCATTACGCCGATACCCTGCGGGCTTGGCGCGGGCGGTTCGAGCGCAATCGCGAGCGCATTCGCGCGCTGTACGACGAGCGGTTTTGCCGGATGTGGGAACTCTATTTGACCGGGTCCGAGATTGCCTTCCGCCGCCATGGCCACATCGTGTTCCAGATGCAATTGGCGAAGGCGGTCGACACCGTGCCGCTGACCCGGGACTACATTGTCGACTGGGAGCGCCAGCACAGCGCCGCGGCCGACCGCGCCGCCTGATTCGCGGCAACGGGAACGCTCCCCGTGTTCCACAGCCTGTGAATGAATGGGGAATCCAGCCGGCCCAGGCGGCGGTGTTAGTCTTCGGCGCGATGGAAACCACCTTCACTTCCCGGGTAACCCCGCTGCGCGACGGCGATCTTGAACGGATCCCTTCGCCGCCCAGCAACACCGAGGCCGAGCAGGCCCTGCTCGGCGCGATCCTCGTCAACAACGCCGCCTACGGCCGGGTCGCCGAGTTCCTCGAGGCCGAGCATTTCGGCAACGCCGTGCACGGCCGCATCTTTGCCGCTATCGGCAAACTGATCGAACGCGGTCAGATCGCCAACCCGGTCACGCTGAAGAACCTGTTCGACCAGGACGGCGCCCTTACCGAGATCGGTGGCGCCCAGTATCTCGGGCGGCTCGCGGCCAGCGCAGTGACGATCATCAACGCCGAGGGCTACGGCCGCACGCTTTACGATCTGCATCTGCGCCGCGAATTGATCACCCTGGGCCAGGACGTGGTCACCGACGCGTTCCGGCACGATCTCGACGACAGCGCGGTCGGCCAGATCGAACGCGCCGAGGCGAAACTGTTCGACCTCGCCACGACCGGCCAGGCGGAAGGCGGATTCCGCCCGTTCAACGCGGCATTGACCGAGGCGATCGGCATGGCCGAGGCCGCGTTCAAACGCGACGGCCGCACGGTCGGGGTGGCCACCGGCTTCACCGACCTCGACAACAAGCTCGGCGGCCTGCACCCCTCCGACCTCATCATCCTGGCTGGACGGCCGTCGATGGGCAAGACCGCGCTCGCCACCAACATCGCGTTCAACGCGGCCAAGGCCTATCGGTCGATCCGCGGGCCGGACGGACGCCCGATCGCCGAAGACGGCGCCGTGATCGGGTTTTTCTCGCTCGAAATGTCGGCCGAGCAGCTCGCTACCCGCATCCTCGCCGAGGAATCGGGCACCTCGTCCGATCGCATCCGCCGCGGCGAGGTCCGGCGCGAGGATTTCGATAAATTCGTGCTGGCGAGCCAGCGGCTCGCCGAGGTGCCGCTCTATATCGACGATACCCCGGCGATCACGGTAGCGGCCCTGCGCACCCGCGCGAGGCGGCTCAAGCGGCAGCAGGGGCTGGGGCTGATCGTGATCGACTATCTCCAGCTGTTGCGGCCGTCGTCGCCAGGCCGCGGTAGCGAGAACCGGGTCCAGGAAATCTCCGAGATCACCCGCGGACTGAAGGCGGTGGCGAAGGAACTCGAGGTTCCCGTACTTGCCTTGTCGCAATTGTCGCGCGCGGTCGAACAGCGCGAGGACAAGCGGCCGATGCTGTCCGATTTGCGGGAATCGGGATCGATCGAGCAGGATGCCGATGTTGTGATGTTCATCTTCCGCGAGGAATACTACCTCTCGCGCGGCGAGCCGACTCGCCGTCCCGACGAGAGCGACGACAAGTTCAATGATCGCCATGACCGCTGGCGCGAGCGGTGCGAGACGGTCTACGGCATGGCCGACGTGATCGTCGCCAAGCAGCGCCACGGACCGATCGGCTCGATCAAGCTCCATTTCGAGGCGGAGACCACCAAGTTCGAAAACTTCATCGGCCCCGACCGTCTGCCGATGGGGGACCATTAGGCGATCGCATATGGCGGTCTATCCGGCGGCCCGTGCCCATGCCGTGCTCGAAATCGATCTGGCCGCGATCGTCGCGAATTGGCGTCTGCTGGCAGCGCGCGCGGCGACGGCCGAGTGCGCGGCGGTGGTCAAGGCCAACGCCTATGGGCTCGGCGCCGACATCGTCGCCCCCACGCTGGCCGCGGCCGGCTGCCGACTGTTTTTCGTGGCCACGCTCGACGAGGGCATCGCCCTGCGTGGAGCGCTTGGCCACCGGGCCGAGATCGCGGTACTCAACGGGCCGCTGCCCGGCTCGGAAGACGAGTTTCCGGCATACGATCTGGTCCCGGTGCTCAACGATCCCGGCCAGATCGAGGCATGGCAGGCGCTCGCCGGAGATACCGGCGGCCGGGACGCGATGCTGCATATCGATACCGGGATGGCGCGGCTCGGCCTGAGCCGGCGCGAGGTGACCACCGTCATCGAGCAAATGCCGTCCCGCCCCGTGTTTCGCTGGCGGGCGATGATCAGCCACCTCGCCTGCGCCGACACCCACGACCATCCGCTGAACGAGGTTCAGCGCGCCCGGTTCGCCGCCGCGCGCGGGCATTTCGCCGGTGTGCCGGCGAGCCTGGCGGCCTCGTCCGGGATCTTTCTCGGACCCGATTTTCATCTCGACCTGGTCCGTCCCGGGGCCGCCCTGTACGGCGTCAACCCGCGGCCCGGCGACCCCAACCTGATGCATCAAGTCATTAATTTAAAAGGTAAAATCATTCAGGTCCGCGAGATTGACAGGGGCGAGTCGGTTGGCTACGGTGCCGCGCACGTGATGACCCGGCCGGGCCGCGTCGCGGTAGTGGCCGTCGGCTATGCCGATGGTTGGCCGCGCTCGCTGAGCCATCGCGGATGCGGCCATATCGCCGGGCAGCGTGTTCCTCTTCTGGGCCGGGTATCGATGGATCTCGCTACGTTCGATGTCTCGGCGGTCGATCCCGCGCTGGTCCGGCCCGGCACCGAGGTCGAATTGCTCGGCGACAATTACGGGGTTGACGCGGCAGCGGCCGACGCCGGAACCATCGGCTATGAGATACTGACCGCGCTCGGCAGGCGCTATCACCGCGTTTATCGGCCCGTATCGCCGGGATGATCTCGTTTCTGGCATCGATCGGCGCGATTTTTCTCGCGTTTCTGGGCGCGACCGGGCGCATCGCCGTGTTCACGATGCAATCGGTCCTCGCCGGGTTCAGCCCGCCCTACTACCCGCGCCTGATCCTGCGCCAGATCGTCAATATCGGGTATTTCTCGCTGCCGGTGGTCGGGCTGACCGCGATCTTCACCGGCATGGTGCTGGCGCTGCAATCCCATACCGGGTTCAGCCGCTTTGCCGCGGAGGGCGCGGTCGCGACCGTGGTCGTGCTGTCGATGACCCGCGAACTCGGGCCGGTAATCGCCGGGCTGATGGTCGCCGGCAGGGTTGGCGCGGCGATGGCGGCGGAGATCGGGACGATGCGCGTGACGGACCAGATCGACGCGCTGACCACCTTGTCGACCGACCCGCTGCGCTACCTGGTACTGCCCCGCCTGATCGCGGGGCTGCTGACATTGCCGGTCTTGGTGCTGGTCGCCGACATCGTCGGGGTGTTCGGCGGATACCTGGTCGGGACCTACAAGCTCGGCTTCTCCCCGGCGAGCTACCTGACCCGGACCGAGGAATATCTGCAGACGATCGACGTCGTCTCCGGGCTGGTCAAAGCCGCGGTATTCGGTTTCATCATTGCGCTGATGGGGTGCTATCACGGCTACCACTCGCGCGGCGGTGCCGAGGGGGTCGGGCAGGCCACCACCCAAGCGGTGGTTTCGGCCTCGATCTTGATCCTACTGTCGAACTACATCCTGACCGAGGCGTTTTTCTCGCGATGAGCGACCCGGCCTCACCAAAGATCCCCTCCCCAAAGATCGCGGTGCGCGGGCTGGAGAAATCCTTCGGCCCGAAGCGCGTCCTCGACGGCATCGACATCGACTGCGCCGCCGGCGAGAGCCTGGTCATCATCGGCGGGTCGGGGACCGGTAAATCGGTGCTTATCAAATGCATTCTCGGCCTGTTGCACCCCGAGGCGGGGTCGATCCGCATCGACGGTGTCGAGACGGTGGGTATCGGGCACGCGGCGCGCGAGCCGTTGATGCGTAAGTTCGGCATGCTGTTTCAGGGCGGTGCCCTGTTCGACTCGCTGCGCGTATGGGAGAATGTGGCGTTCGGGCTGATCCAGGGGCGAGGCATGGAGCGAATGCAGGCTCGCGAGATCGCGCTCCACAAACTCGCGGCGGTCGGGCTCGGCCCCGAGATCGGCGAGTTGAGCCCGGCCGAACTGTCCGGCGGCATGCAAAAGCGCGTCGCGCTCGCCCGCGCCATCGCGGCTGAGCCCGAGATCGTCTTTTTCGATGAGCCGACCACCGGGCTCGACCCGATCATGGCCGACGTAATCAATCACCTGATCGTCAAATGCGTGCGCGAGCTCGGCGCCACCGCGATCTCGATCACCCACGACATGACCAGCGCGCGCAAGATCGCCGACCGCATCGCGATGCTGCACAAAGGCAAGATCATCTGGCAGGGACCGACCGACGAGATCGATCACGCCGGCAATCCCTATGTCGACCAGTTCGTGCACGGTCGTGCCGACGGGCCGATTCAGATGGAGATCCGCGCCGCATGAGCGGTCTGCTCCGCGAGCCGCGAGACTAGCGATGGCGCAGTCGCAGGCCCGTTACGCGTGCCAGCAGTGCGGGGAGGTCTATCCCAAATGGGCCGGCAGGTGCGAGGCCTGCGGCGCCTGGAACAGCCTGGTCGAGGAGCTCGCCCGGAGCGGCCCGCCCAAGGGTCTTGGCCAGGGGGACCGGCGCCGCGGCGGACGCAGCCTCGATTTCGTCGCGCTGCGCGGCGTCAGCATGGGACCGCCGCGGCGCACCACCGGCATCGCCGAGTTCGACCGCGTTTGCGGCGGCGGGTTGGTCGCCGGCTCGACCATATTGGTCGGCGGCGATCCCGGGATCGGCAAATCGACCCTGCTATTGCAGGTCGCCGCCGCGCTCGCCTCGGCGTCGACACCGACCGCCTACATCACCGGCGAGGAAGCGGTCGACCAGATCAGATTGCGCGCCGAGCGGCTGGGGGTCGCCGACCGCCCAGTACGGCTGGCGACCGCGAGCGCGGTGCGCGAGATCGCCGCCTCGCTCGACGCGGCCGACGGCCCCCAGCTCGTCGTCATCGATTCGATCCAGACGATGTATCTCGACACGCTCGACAGCGCCCCGGGTACGGTCAGCCAGGTGCGCGGCGCGGCGCAGGAGTTGATCGGGCTCGCCAAGCGCCGCGGCTTTGTCCTGGTACTGGTCGGACACGTCACCAAGGAGGGGCTGATCGCCGGCCCGCGCGTGCTTGAGCACATGGTTGACACGGTCTTGTATTTCGAGGGTGAGCGCGGCCACCAGTTCCGCATTCTACGCGCGGTCAAGAACCGGTTCGGCGCCACCGACGAGATCGGCGTGTTCGAGATGAGCGACCGGGGGCTGGTCGAGGTGCCCAACCCCTCGGCCCTGTTTCTGGCCGACCGCGCCGGCGCCGAAGGGGAAGACGGCGAGGCCGGCGGCGCGGTCACCGGCTCGGCGGTGTTCGCCGGGATCGAGGGGACCCGCCCGGTATTGGTCGAGGTGCAGGCCCTGGTCGCCCCCGCGCTGCTCGGCACGCCGCGACGCGCGGTGGTCGGCTGGGACGCGACCCGGCTGGCGATGATCACCGCAGTGCTCGACGCGCGCTGCGGGCTTTCGGTCGGCGCCAACGACATCTACCTCAACATCGCCGGCGGGCTGCGCATCGTCGAGCCGGCCGCCGATCTCGCGGTCGCCGCGGCCTTGGTGTCGGCCCTGACCGAGACCCCGGTCCCGGCCGACACGGTCGTGTTCGGCGAAATAGGGCTGTCCGGCCGGGTGCGGCCGGTATCGCATACCGACGCGCGGCTCAAGGAGGCGGCCAAGCTCGGCTTCGCTGGAGCCTGGATGCCGCTCCGTCCCGGCTCGCGCGGCGACAACCGGGCGGCTAGCCGCGCCAACGAGCCGCTAGCGGCGGCGCCGATCGGACATCTGAGCGAGTTGGTCGCGCGCCTCTCGGCACCGATCCGGCGTCCCAGGCCCTCATCGGGGCATCCACCCGGGTCCCGTCGCGTCGCGGTGGCGCCGTGAACCCGCTCGACATCGGCGTCATCGCGGTGATCGCGTTGTCGGCGGTGTTTGCCTTCGCCCGCGGGTTCGTGCGCGAGGCCCTGTCGATCGTGGCCTGGGTCAGCGCCGGCGCGATCACGCTGTACGGGTTCGATGCGGTCAACGCGATGATCGAGCCCCTGGTGAACAACAACCGGCTGTTGTCGCAATTGATTACCGGTTTCGGCCTGTTTATAGGCAGCCTGATCGTATTGACGATCGTGACCGGATTTATCGCCCGCGCGGTGCGCGGCACCGCCCTGTCGGCGATCGACCGCACCCTTGGCTTTACCTTCGGCCTGCTGCGCGGCGCCTTTATCGTCTCGCTGGCCTACCTGCTGCTCGATTTCACCGGCGTGTCGGCGAATGACCGCCCGATCTGGATACAGGAGGCCAAGAGCAAGCCTTACCTGCAGCAAGGGGCGGATTTTCTGAAAGGCGTCCTGCCCGAATCGCTGCGCAACAAAGCCACCACCGCCGTCGACGAGGGCACGCGGATCGTAAATCCGGCCGTCGAAGCCGAGAAGGCGCGGCGGGCGCTTTCGTTCCCCGCCGCCCCGCCGCCGACCCAAGCCCAGCCGTCGCCGCCGGCGAATTACAAGCCCGGCGACCAGCGCGAGCTCGACCGCTTGATCGGCGGCTCGCAGCGCTAGGCCAGAGGGGCCTTGCAACACACTCGTAATATAGGCGAGAACACCCCATATCGGACTGTGCCGGACGGGTGAGGCGAGGACTGCGGATGGTGACCACCAGCATCGCAGACACGGACCATTTCCACGAGGAATGCGGCGTCTTCGGGGTGTTCGGCAACCCCGATTCGGCGGCACTGACCGCGCTCGGCCTTCATGCCCTGCAGCATCGCGGTCAAGAGGCATCGGGAATCGTCTCGTATGACGGCGAGCAGTTCAACGCCCATCGCGGGATGGGACTAGTCAGCGACAATTTCAGTTCCAAGGAAGTGATCGAGCGGCTGCGCGGCAGCAACGCGATCGGCCATGTGCGCTACGCGACCACCGGCGAAGTGGTGATGCGCAACGTGCAGCCGCTCTTCGCCGATTTCGAGTTCGGCGGGCTGGCGATCTGCCACAACGGCAATTTGACCAACTCGTATCAATTGCGCCGCCAGCTCGTGCGCCGCGGCAGCCTGTTCCAGTCGACCAGCGACACCGAAGTCATCGTCCACCTGATCGCGACCAGCCTCAAGGGCACCGTGGTCGAACGGCTGACCTCGGCCTTGCGCCAGGTCGAGGGCGCCTATTCGCTGGCGGCGTTGTCGCAGGACGCGATGATCGGGTTGCGCGACCCGCTCGGCGTCAGGCCGCTGGTGATCGGCAAGCTCGCCGATGCGTGGATCCTGTCGTCGGAAACCTGCGCGCTCGATATCATCGGGGCCGAATTCGTGCGCGACGTCGAACCCGGCGAGATCGTCATCATCGACGCCTGCGGGCTGCATAGCGAAAAGCCGTTCGACCCGGTGCCGAAGCGGTTCTGCGTCTTCGAGTACATTTATTTCGCCCGGCCCGACAGCGTGATGGAGGGCACCAGCGTGTACGAGGCGCGCAAGCGCATCGGCCGCGAACTCGCCCGCGAAAGTCACGTCGACGCCGACATCGTCGTGCCGGTGCCCGATTCCGGGGTGCCGGCGGCGCTCGGCTACGCCAGCGAGTCCGGCATCCCGTTCGAGCTCGGCATCATCCGCAACCACTATGTCGGGCGCACCTTTATCGAGCCGACCGACCAGATCCGGCATCTCGGCGTGCGCCTGAAGCATAACGCCAACCGCGCCGACCTCGTCGGCAAGCGGGTGATCCTGGTCGACGATTCGATCGTGCGCGGCACTACCTCGACCAAGATCGTCGACATGGTGCGCAATGCCGGCGCGCGCGAGGTCCATATGCGGGTATCGAGCCCGCCGACCAGACATTCATGCTTTTACGGCATCGCCACGCCGGAGCGCGACCAACTCCTCGCCGCCCGCTTCGACGTGCCGGGCATGGCCAAATTGATCGGCGTCGACAGCCTCGCCTTCCTGTCGATCGACGGACTTTACCGGGCGATGGGCCACAACGGCCGCGATCCCGCCGCGCCGCGTTTTTGCGACGCGTGCTTCACCGGCGAATATCCGATCCCGCTGATCGACGCCGAGGACGGCAAGGTTTCGGTACAGCTGTCATTGCTCGCCGAAACCGCCTGAGTCCTCTGGTTCCATGAGTGGCCGCCTGGCCGGCAAGATCGCGCTCGTCACCGGCGCCTCGCGCGGCATCGGCGCCGCGATCGCCGTCCGCTTCGCCCGCGAAGGCGCGCATCTGGTGCTGGTGGCGCGCACTGTCGGCGGCCTTGAAGAGGTCGACGACCGGGTTCGCTCGGCCGGGGGCAGCGCCACCCTGGTGCCGTTCGACCTGCGCGACTTCATCAAGATCGACGAATTGGCCGCGGCGCTTTACCACCGCTATGGCAGGCTAGACATTTTGATCGGCAACGCCGCCGAATTCGGCGTGTTCTCGCCGCTTGGGCATATCGATCCGACCGTGTGGAGCGAGATCATCGCCCTCAACCTGACCGCGAATTGGCGGCTGATCCGGGCGATGGACCCGCTATTGCGCACGACCGAGACCGGACGAGCGGTGTTTGTCACCTGCGCGATCGGCGCCAACCCCCTGCCCTATTACGGCGCCTACGCGGCCAGCAAGGCGGGGCTGGAGATGCTGGCGCGCGTTTATGCCGGCGAGGTCGCGCGGACGCGGGTTCGCGTCAATCTGATCGACCCCGGCATCGCCCGCACCCGGCTGCGCGCCCGGCTCTTTCCGGGCGAGGACCCGGCGACCCTGCCGCCGCCCGACCGAGCGGCCGACGCCTTCCTCGCCCTCGCCCTGCCGGAATGCGAGCGCAACGGTGAGTTGGTGGTCGTTTCCGGCTGATCACTTTCGATCGGCCGCGTGGCGCAGTGCCGCGGCGATCTCACCCTCGATCACCTGCGCGACGTTGCGGCGATAATGGAGCTGATCCCAGAAATTCCGGTCGTCGCGGGCGATCTCGCCGTCGACCAGAAGATCGAGCAGGATGGTCCGGTCGCGCTCGGCCGCGAGGTCATGGAAGGCCTCCTTGCACCGGCTCGCCAGACGCTCCGAGCCGCTTCCGGGGGGCGGCAGCAGGGTATGATGGCGCGGCACGAAGACCAGCACGGCAATCGTGGCCTCCGGCAACTCGCGCAGGAAATGACGCAACCGCGGCACCGCGGAAAAGCGGATCGGGTCCGGCAGTGCCGTATCGGCGGGCGGGACGGCGAACTCGCGAACGGCGGCGTCCCGGGGGTGGCCGATCTCGTAGTCGCGATAGCCATCCGACCGCAGCGGTCGCTCGATACCGATGACCAGCTTGAGCTTGCGCGCGACCGCCTCGAAGGTCTTGATGCGCATCAGGTTGGCCACATAGTCGGCGAGGCTATCTCCGTAGAGCCAGAAAGGGAACGGGTTGGTCAGTTCAAGCCGTCCATCGCCCCGGCACCAGCTCTGGTCGAGGCCGAAGACCACCGCCCTGGCCGGGCTCTCGCCGCCGCCCGGATGATGGCGCCGATACCACTCGGCGACGGTCAACTGCTCTAGCGGGCCGGTGCCCGGGATCGCCAGCGAGATAAAGCGCAGCTTCGTCAGGCCCATCAGCCGCGCCGGGTCGATTAGCTGGATCGTCGAATTGCCGATGATCGCCGCTTGCGCATCTGGCGCTCGGGCCAGGCTCGCGGCGGTAAGGCGCTGGCCGAATTGCGGTACGCCATAGCCGTCGAACAGGCTGAGCCTTCCGGTATCGTACGGGTCGAGCGCGACCAGCGAGGCGCCGATCGCCGCGGCGAGCCCGATGCTGGCCGCGATATAGCGGCGCAGCAGCTTGCGCCAGCCGACTTGCTCAGAAATGAAAGTAGATAAACTCATAGGATGGGCCGTCGCCGAGCCTGAGCAGGACCACGAGCGTCGCGACCGCCGCGACAGGCGCCAGCCAGCGCCAAGGACGCAGCCGCCCGGCCAGATCCTGGCTGCTCGGCCCGAGCATCGCGAACGCGGCACCGACCAGCAGAACCCGCACGCCCGAGACCGGGCCGGAGATCGCGTCGCCGGCGAGCGCGGCGACTATGTAGAACGCGTCATGTAAATTCGGCGCGCGAAACAACACCAGCGTGACGCACCAAAACGTCATCAGTAACGCCCAGCCGAGCGGCGCCGGCAGCGGTCGCCACCTCCGGCGCCACACCGCCTCGACCGCGAGCGCCAGCCCGTGCAGCCCGCCCCAGAGGATGAACCCCCACCCGGCGCCGTGCCACAATCCGCCGAGCAGCATCGTCGCCAGCAATGCGAGCAGGTGCGGCGGCAGGCTCTGCCGGTTTCCGCCGAGCGGGATGTAGAGATAGTCGCGCAGGAACCGCGACAGGCTCATGTGCCAGCGGCGCCAGAAATCGCGCACGCTGGTGGCGCGGTATGGAATGGCGAAATTATACGGCAGGACATACCCGAACAGCAGCGCCAGCCCGATCGCCATATCGGAATAGCCGGAAAAATCGAAATAGAGCTGCAGCGGGAACCCAAGCAACGCCGTCCACGCGTCGCCGGTGGACAATGTCCCGGCGGCGGCCCTGGCGAACACCGGGTCGACCTGCGCGGCGAGATCGTCGGCGAGAAATATCTTTTTGCCGAGTCCCATCAGGAACAGGGCGATGCCGCGCGCGATCCGCTCCTCCCAACCCGGGCGCAGCGGGTCCTCGGTGAATTGCGGCACGATCTCGCCATGGCGCACCAGCGGGCCGGCGAGGATTTGCGGGAACAGCGCGATGTAGAGCGCATAGTCGCGCAACGCATAGCGGGGCGCGTTGCCGCGTAACAGATCGGTCAGGTAGATGATGTGGTGGAAGGTGAAAAAACTGATGCCGAGCGGCAAAGCGAGGCGCGCCAGCACCGCCCGCCAGTCGATCGCGTCCGAAAGCACGCTTTCGAAAAACCCGAGATACTTGAAAAACCCGAGGCAGACCAGGTTGCCGAATATCGCCGCGATCAGGAATTCGCGCCGCCGCCAGGCGAAAAACGCTTCCGCCGCCGCCCAGTTGGCGAGGATCGAGCCGATCAGCAGCGGGCTGAACCGCCAGTCCCAATAATTGTAGAAAATCAGCGACGCGGCGAGCATGAACCACAGCCGCGCGGCCGGGAATTTCGCCAGCAGCCAGTACCCGGCCAGCGCCAGCGGTAAGAAACCGAAAATGAACTGAAAGCTGCTGAACGGCATCAATCGCGCGCGTAGGGGTTGTCACCCTTGCGCAGCATCACACGGATCGGGGTGCCTGGCAGCGCGAAATCCGCGCGCAGGCTGTTGACCAGGTAGCGCCGGTAGGATTCGGGCAACTCGCCCGGCTTCGACGCGAACAGCGCGAAGGTCGGCGGGCGCGTGTTGACCTGGGTGATGTATCGCAGCCGCAACCGGCGCGCGCCGACCACCGGCGGCGGGTGATGCTGCTGCAGCGCGGCGAGCCAGCGGTTGAGCACCGGGGTGGGCACGCGCCGGTTCCACACCGCGTCGCCCGCGACGACCGCTTTCAGCAACGCGTCGAGGCCGAACCCGGTCAGCCCCGACACGGGCACCACCGGCAACCCGCCCAGTTGCGGCAACGAGGCGGTCATCCGGTCCCGCAACCGCGCGAGCGTGCCGGCGCGATCGGTCACGGCATCCCATTTATTGACCGCGAGCACCAATGCCCGCCCCTCCTCGGCGACAAGATTAGCGATGGTCAGGTCCTGCCGCTCCATCGGCTGCTGGCCGTCGAGCACCAATACGACGGTGCCGGCGAAACGAATCGACCGCAACGTGTCGGCGACCGAAAGCTGCTCCAACTTGCCCTCGACCCGCGGCCGGCGCCGCAGCCCGGCGGTGTCGACCAGGCGGATATTGCGGCCGTGCCAGTTCCATTCGAGCGCGATCGAATCCCGCGTCAGCCCCGGCTCGGGACCGGTCAGTAGGCGATCCTGGCCGACCAGCCGGTTTACCAGGGTCGACTTGCCAACATTGGGACGCCCTACGATCGCGAGCTGCAGCGGCCTATCCTCCGCCTCCGCTAAGTCCGTGTTCGCTTCCGCGGGCTCTTCCGGTTCGTCGGCGAACGGCCGCAACTGGTCGTACAAATCGGCGAAGCCTTCGCCGTGCTGCGCCGAAATCGGCACGGGATCGCCAAGCCCGAGCGCATAGGCCTCGGCGATGTCGCTGGCGGTGCTCGCCTTCTCGGCCTTGTTGGCGACCAGCACGACCGGCTTGCCGCTGCGGCGCAGCCAGCGGGCGAAATGGCGGTCGGTCTGGGTCAGCCCCTCGCGCGCGTCGAACAGCAACAAGGCGACATCGGCGGCGGCCAACGCCCGCTCGGTCTGCGCGCGCATGCGCCCGGCCAGGCTGGTTGGCGGTGCCTCCTCGAGCCCGGCGGTATCGACGACGCGAAAGGCGAGATCGGCGATCCGCCCGTCGCCCTCGCGGCTGTCGCGGGTGACGCCCGGGGTATCGTCGACCAATGCCAGCTTGCGGCCCACCAGCCGGTTGAACAGGGTCGACTTGCCGACATTCGGCCGCCCGATGATCACGATCGACAAGGTCATCGCGCGCTCTGGTGCTCGCCGGCCGCGCCGGCCTTAACGATAGGCGGACAAGTTTGCGTCGTCGGTCAACAAGTAAAGCGCGTTGTCGGCGATCACCGGTCCAAGATATCCGCCCGTCGACATCCCCATGCGGCCGAGCAACTCGCCGGTATAGGGCGATACCGATAGCGCGTCGCCGGCGCTCGACAGGACAATCAGGCGATCGCCGCCGAGCACCGGCCCGGCCCAGCGGATCGGATCGGATTTCTTTTTTTCATTCTCGTAGCGCAATAGCTGTCTTACCCAGCGGATCTTGCCCTCCTTGCGCGTCAGGCAGACCAGTTCGTTGTCGTTCGCCAACACATAGACATAGTCGCCCGCAACCCACGGCCCATGGCTGCTGCCGACCTCCTGCTCCCATACGCGATCGCCGCGGCGCAGATCGATCGCCCCCATGCGGCCGCTATGGCTGATCGCGAACACCCGGTCGCGATCGATCACCGGGCGGCCGCGGATATCGGCGAGGCCCGACACCGGATCGACGCTACGCGTCGCGGCGAGGCTTTCGGACCACACCGGGCGGCCGTTCTCGACCCGCAGCGCGAACAATTCACCCGAATTATAGGCGACGACGACGACCTCTCCCTCGACCGCCGGGCTGGCGCCACCAAGCAAACCCGCAGTCTCGGGGATGCCGTTATGCGACCACAGCCGCCTTCCGTCATCCGCGGCGAGTACCACCAACTCGTTTTCGACCGTGACCGCGAAGACGCGACCATCCGCCACCGTCGGCGGCGCATGCACCGGCGCGCCGACGCCCTGGCGCCAGATCACCTTGCCGTCGGCGGGGTCGAGCGCCACGACCTGGGCATACCCGGTCGCGACGAACAGCCGATCGCCCCAGAACGCCGGCCCGCCGCCAAACGCGTTGCCGCGCTCTTCGTCCGGCTTCAGATCGACCTGCCAGATGCGCTTGCCACTGCCCGCGTCGATCGCGGTGACCTGCACGCCGCCATCCATCGCGAACACGATGCGGTTGGCGATGACCGGTTGCGACATCACCCGGCGATAGCGCGCCGACCCATCGCCGACGCTGGTCTCCCAGGCGCGCGACACCGACACCGGCAATGCCAGGTGGTACATCGCATGGTTGGGATAGCCGCCCGGCTCGGGCCAGTCGGGGTTGACCGCCGGGCGCGGCAGCGCGATCGCGACATTGGCGAGCGCGGGATCGGGCTCCAGCCGGCGATCGAGGCCGAGCACCGAGATGCGCTCGCCAGGCAGAATCGTCTTTTTTTCGCCGCCGAACAGATCGCAGCCGGCCTGCGCGGCCGACATCAGCAGCAGGGCGGTAAAATCGCGTCGGTTCATGATCGATGGATGGCGGCTATTGCGACAGCGCGGTGGCCATCTCGGCGGCGCGGCCGCGCAACCCCTCGGGCGCGGTCAGATCGTCGGCGAGGCTTTTGTATATCTCCAGCGCCGCGGCCTTGTCGCCGGCCTTGAGCCGCGCCGCCGCGGTAAGTTCGAGCGCGGTCGCGCGCCACGGCTTGCCGCTCGCGGTCAACGGTTCGAGGCGGGCGATCGAGACCTTCGCATCGGTATCAGTGAGGCCGCGCATCACCGAAAGCAACACCGCCAGATCGCGGAACTCGGAATCGACATCGCCGGCCGCGGCGATACGGTCATAGATCGCCTGGGTCCCGGCGCGGTCGCCGGCCTTGGACCGCAATTCAGCCTCCTCGAACCGGGCCAGCACGGCATAGCCGCCGCCCTCCTGGATGACCGTCGCGAGCAGCGTGATCGCGTCGGCGTCCTTGCCTTCTCCGACCAGCGCCATCGCGCCGTAATAGCGCGTCGATACCGCCTTGCGGTTGCCGGCCTGGTGGTCGCGCCAGGCGACGAAACCGCCGGCGAGGACCAGCACCGCGACGACGGCCATGATGATATAGCGACCATAGCGTGACCAAAGCTTCAGCAGGTTGTCGCGACGCAGCTCCTCTTCGATTTCGCGGAAGATTTCGCTCACAAATGCCCCGGGCCGCCCTGGTCAAACGGCCGCTACCATATCCGCTCGGCGCAGGTGACGCAAACCGCGCCGCATACGGCGACAGCCCGCCGCGGCGCGAGCAGGCCTGGAAACGGCGCTAGACGGTTGAGCCGAAATCGTCAAAAGTATGTGCCGGCGGCGGAGGGCGGCAGACGAGATGAGCGGGAAGAGTGCGACGGTCTTGCCTTTGCGCGATTACCGGGCGAGGCGCCAAACCCTGTATTTCACCCGCTCCGAGCTGAACCAGCTGCTCGGCCTTTACAGCCGCAACGTCGCGCACGGCGTGTGGCGCGACTACGCTATCGATCATCGCGACGGGCTCGCTTTATTCTCGGTGTTCCGCCACACCCAGGAACATCCGGCCTACACGATCGCCAAGGCGGCCGCCAGCACCGCCGGCACGGCTGATTTCATCGTGTTGTCGGGACGCCAGCGGCTCCGCGTCGGCCGCACCCTGGCCGACGCGCTCGAATATTTCCGCACAAATCTGTCGCTGGTTCCTGCCGTATCAGTCTGACCCGCCGGCTCTTATCCGACGCGCCGCAGCGGCAGCATGCGCTCGATCACGCCGTCGCGGCGGACCAGCCAATGCACCAGCGCGGCGGCGAGATGCAGCGCGACAAACAGGTACACCAGAAACTGGCCGGAGAGATGCAGCGCGATCGCGATCTGCGACAGCCGCGCGCTCTCGGCCAATAGCGGCGGGATCGCGACGATGCCGAACAGACTCACCGAATGGCCGACCGCCGCCGCATTGACGTAGCCGGTCAGCGGCATGCCCAAAAACAGCAGATACAGCACGACGTGGCTCGCGTGCGCGAGGAACACCTCGATCCGCGCCATGCTCGGCGGCAGTGGTGGCGGCTTGTGGAACAGGCGCCACCCCACGCGAAACGCCATCGCCGCGAAGATCAACAGCCCGATCGAGCGATGCAGCAGCAGCACGAGTTCGCGACCGGCGCTGCCGCGCGGCATCTCGGGGATGGTCAGACCAAGCAACGCGACCGCGACCACCAGTAGCGCCACCAGCCAATGCGTGCCAATCGCGACGCGGTCATAGGCGGCGGCGTACACGGAGGGAGGCTTCGGACGGTCGGATAGGGCGTTGGATCGCATCGCCGCAGCATGCCATCCACCGATCCGATTACAAACTGCTTCGCACGTGATCGGGCGCGCGTTCGGCTATGCCCTCAGCCGGGGCGGGCGAAGTGAATCTCGGCTTCGGCCAGCCGACACCAGGCTTCCATCAGGGTCAGCGCCGTGTCGATCTCGGCGAGGCGTTCGGTCGGCGAAAGCCGCAACCCGGCCTGGGCCGCGATCGCGGCGGCCGCGGCCTGCTCGCAATCGATCCGCAACGCGCGGACTCCCGGGGCGGGCCCGGCGAGCGGCCGTAACGCCGTGTCGGCCGCGTCGATCCGCGATCGCAGCGTGGCGAGCCGGCGGGACAAATCGGCGCGCAAGATCTCGGCGAGACCCTGGCGCGACTTATCCGACGAATCCGGCAGCCGCGCCAATGCCGGCTCGACCGCGGCGGCGAGACGCGGCCCCGTCTCGTCGCGCGGGCGCGGCACGATCTGGGCCGGCATGCCCGCTGGTGGCCGGCGGCGTAGCATCAGGCTGTGGACGGCGTTGAGGATCAGCCGCCAGGATGGCGATTCGAGCGGTCGATAGCGCCGCGTCGTCTCGGCCATCGCGGCCTCGTCCCGGATCGGCGGATCGCGCGCGACATAATCGTCGAGGCCCATGTATCTGCGGACCAGATCGCCCATCTCGGGGTTGGCCGAAAACAGCACGGCGCGCCCGCGCTGTCCCTCGGCGCGCAGGATCGCCGCATGGCCGGCCATGTCGCGCTGAAATCCCTCCGGATCGAGCGGGTTGGCGGCGAACAACCGGCCCGGCATGACCAGCCGGTCGAATACCGCCGCGGCGGAGACCGAGCGGTCGAGCACGTCATAGACCGGGCCATGGCAGTACGGCATCTCCAGGGTCGGCGGGGAGCCAAACCCGATGCTGTCGGCGCCCAGTCTCAGGCTGACGATTCCGACGCCAATGCTCGAATATACCTCGGTGTACCGCGGCCGCGCCCGCGCCGTGCCGGTCCAGCCCGGTCGACCCGCCGACAAGTAGAAGGCGCCGCCGCCCGAGGCGATCGCCGCGCCGCCGTTGGCGAGGAATTCTCGTACCCGCGCATCGGCGCTCTCGACTCCGTCGAGCCCGCCGATCGGAAATCCGCCGGGGAGAACCAGCAGATCGCTCGAATCCAGCGCGCCCGCCGCGATCGCTGCGGCGTCGACCAGATGGACGTCGAACCCGAGCCGGGCGAGCGCCATCGCGTAATAGCCGAAATCGGGATAGGCGGGGATGATGTCGACGAACAGCGCGATCCGGGGAGGGGCGAACGCGACCGCTTCGTCCGGCAGCGCCTCGTTCCACGGCGTCGCGGTAATCCCGAAACCGGCCAGTCGCTCGCCTTCCGCCGCGTTCGTGTCGCACAAATAATCGCCCGGCTCGTGGCCCGGTCCAGACGCCCCGAGCCACCACGACCCGACGCCCCGCGCGGCCAGCCGGTTGACTGCCAGCGCCAGATCAAACCCGTCGAGATTACGGCGCCAGGCGAGATGGAGGAGCATCGCCGGTCCTACGCCCCCTTCGCCATGGCGCGATCAGCGCGGAAACGAGACCTCGACCCGGCCGAGCCCGCCGTAATCGGCGCGGATATGCACCCCCGGCTCGGTGAACACCATGCCGGTATGGGTGCCGGTGGTGACGAAAGTGCCGGCCGGCACGCCGCCGCGAAGTGACGCCGCGTGGTTCACCGCCTCGATCAGAAAGCCGATCGGATCGCCAGAGCGCAATCCGGTGCACTCGGCGAAATGCCTGCCGTCGGCGGTCACCTCGATCGGCGGGTGGGCGAGGTCCAGCCCCTCCCATCCCGATGTCGCCACGCCATAGACCAGCGCGCCGTTACTGACGTTATCGGCGAGCACCTGCAACCGGTCGAGCGAGCGAAAATCGGCATAGCGGGAATCGACAATTTCGATCGTCGGATGCATCGACACGACCGCGAGTATCTCTTCCCGGCTGTAAGGCCGTGTTCGCGCGGCAAGCGCCGTGTTGACGCGGAACCCGATCTCGCACTCGATGCCGATGATGTGAAACCCGCCCGCGGGGAGCGAAGCGGGGCTTGGATGGATTCTGGAGGCGTAGATCGGCGCGCAAAGATAGCCGCCCTCCGGCGAGGCGCCGACCTTCCAGCCGCCGAATGTCTCGCTCAGCCGGCGCCCGACCTCGTCCTGGATCGCATAGCAATCGGCCTCCGATGTCGGGCGCGCGGCTTGCGGCAACGCGGCGATCGGCGAACCCCTGCGCCCGGCGACGAGCGCGGCGGCGGCGATATTGATCTGGTCGGGGGTCATGTCGGCCTCCTTCACGCCTGTCCGAGATATTCGAGCGCCGCCGCGACGCCGCCCGACCGATGCGGCACGCCGGCGCGGTGCAATCCCATCTCGACCCCGCACAAGGTGCCGCACAGCATCAGATCGTTGAAATGGCCGAGATGGCCGATGCGGAAGACCTTGCCCTTCATCTTGCCGAGCCCGGTGCCGAGCGACATGTCGAACCCGTCGAGGATGATCTCGCGCACCCGGTCGGCGTCGAACCCGCTCGGCACCACCACGGCGGTCAGCGAGTTCGACACCTCGCGCGGGTCGGCGCACAGGATTTCGAGGCCCCAGCCGGCGACCGCGCGACGCGTCGCCTCGCCGTGGCGCGCGTGACGCGCGAACACCGCGCCGAGCCCCTCCTCCTCCAGCAGCATCTTCAATGCCTCGCGCAACCCGAACAGCAGGTTGGTGCCCGGCGTGTAGGGGAAATAGCCGGATTGGCTGGCCTCCAGCATCGCCTGCCAGTCCCAGTACGAGCGCGTCATCTTCGCGGTCTTCGACGCCGCCAATGCCTTGTTCGACACCGCGTTGAAACCGAGACCGGGCGGCAGCATCAGCCCCTTTTGCGAGCCGCCGACGGTGACGTCGACCCCCCATTCATCGTGCCGGTAGTCGATCGAGGCCAGCGACGAAATCGTGTCGACCATCAACAACGCCGGATGCCCGGCCTCGTCGATCGCGGCGCGCACCGCGTCGATGCGAGTGGTGACGCCGGTCGAGGTCTCGTTGTGGACGACGCAGACCGCCTTGATTCGGTGCTCGCGGTCGGCGGCGAGCTTTTCGGTTACCTGGGCCGGGTCGACCCCGTGCCGCCAATCCCCGGGCACGAAATCGATGTCGAGGCCGAGCCGACCCGCCATCTGCCGCCACAAGGTCGCGAACTGCCCGGTCTCGAACATCACTACCCGGTCGCCCGGCGACAACGTGTTGACCAGCGCCGCCTCCCACGCTCCGGTGCCGGATGACGGGTAGATCACGACCGCGCCCTCGGTCTGGAACACCCGCTTCATGCCGGCGATGACTTCCTTGCCGAGCTCGCCGAATTCGGGCCCGCGGTGGTCGATCGTCGGCATCGCCATCGCCTGCAACACCCGGTCTGGCACGTTGGTCGGCCCCGGTATCTGCAGGAAATGGCGGCCGGTATGGGAAGTGGCGGTGTTTTTCATGGGGCGAGAGGCTCCGAGAACGCGGCGGGGCCAGTGTGGCGGCGAACGGTCACCCGGACAAGGGGCTGACGCGCTTACCCGCGCTCGCCCCTGGGCCGCCGATCAATCGGCGTCGGGCGCGATCCCCACGCCCGGGCTGCCTCAAAAGCGCTAATGCCGGTTTTGACCACCTAGGTGCCCCATGGATCGTTTCCGTGGGCAGACGGCCGACGGGTCAAGCCCGGCCAGGACGAAATAAGAATGAAAACCCGATGCGCGCTCTACTCCAGCCCGTACAGCGCGGCGGCGTTGTCGTGGGTCAGTTTTTGCCGCATTGACGGCGACAGCCCCTGCATCTGGCGCTCGATCGCGTCGAGCGAATGCGGCCAGACGCTATCGGGGTGCGGATAATCCGACGCCCACAAGAGGTGCCCCTCGCCGAAGAACGGGATCAGCGACATCGCCGCGTAATCCTCCTGGAAGGTCGCGTAGAGCTGGCGCTTGAACAATTCGGAGGGCTTGGTTTCGAGCTGGATGCCGCCCTTGTCGGCCCAGAATTCCTTGGCTTCCCACAGCCGCCAGTGGCGGTAGTCGAGCTCCTGTACCAGCCAGGGTAGCCAGCCGGTGCCGGCCTCGGCCATCACCATACGCAATTTCGGGTGGCGTTCGAGGATGCCCCAGGCGAACAGGTCGACAAAGGGTTCGAGGAAGTTAGCCATGAAGAACTTGGTGTTCTCGAACACGCTGGCCGGCTTGCCGGCGACGCGGCTGCCCGGTTTGCCGACAAACACGGTGATATGCCACGACAGGATGATCCCGGTATCTTCGAGCGCGGTCCACAATTTGTCCCAGGCCGGGTCGTCGAGCTTGGGATCGACATTGGCGATCATCAAAGTGACCTGGCGCACTCCCCCCTTGGCGGCGAGGCGCAGCAATTCCTCGGTCGCCGCTTCGGGTGTCTCGGGCAGCATCGGCGCGCCGATCAAGCGATCGGGCGCCGCCGCGCAGAATTCCATTAACCAGTCGTTGTAGACGCGATAGCAGGCGACCCTCAGCCCCGGATCGTCGGTGCTGATCTGAAAGATCGGGCCAAAGATGACCTGGGTCTGCACCCCGTCGCGGTCCATGTCGGCGAGGCGCAATTCCGCCACCGCCGGCCGCCGCGCGCTCTGGTCGTGGATGCCGCCGCGATCAAAGGCGTTGTAGATCGGCTTGACCGCCCGGCGATCCCCGGTGGAAGGCGCCTTGCCCGACCACGCGCCCCACACCTTGCCGTCGCAGATCCACACCGCCTGTCCGTCGCGCTCGTCGATATAGGGCGCGCGATTGCGCAGGGCCATCGGCAGGCGCGTGCTCCACAAATCCGCCGGTAACTGGCCCAGATCCATGTGGTCGTCGCAGGAGATCAGCTTGCCGGCCATGATTTCCTCTCTCAACAATGTTCGCGGCGGCGACATTCCGATAGCCGCGCCCGCAAGACCCGATCGTGATCCATTTTTCCGGCAAGGTCGAGTTTTCCGGCACGGTCGAGGCCGCGGCACCATGCGGCCGGCCGCATACCGCTCACACCGGGCGCAGCGGAGTGTCCCAGATATCGCGGGCATACTCGGCGATCGTGCGATCGGCCGAAAACCAGCCGATACGCGCGATATTCATGATGCTGGCGGCGCCCCATTCCGACGGCGACCGCCACAACCGGTCGACCGCTTGTTGCGCGTCGCTGTACGAGGCGAAATCCGCCGCGACCATATAGCGATCGGCGACGCGCAGCCCATCGGTCAGCGGGCGGAACCGGTCGATGTCGCCGCCGGAAAAGCCGCCGCCGTCGATAGCGGCGATGACCTCGGCGAGCGCCGGCGAGGCCGCGATCGCATCGCTCGCGTCGAGCCCCTGGCGGCGGCGCGCCTCGACCTCCTCGGCGCGCAGACCGAAGATGAAGATGTTGTCGTCGCCGACATGCTGACGAATCTCGATGTTGGCGCCGTCGAGGGTGCCGATCGTCAACGCACCGTTCAGCGCCAATTTCATGTTGCCGGTGCCCGACGCTTCCATCCCGGCGGTCGAGATCTGCTCGGAGAGATCGGCCGCGGGGATGATCAGCTCGGCCAGGCTGACATTGTAGTTCGGCAAAAACACCAGCCGCAGCCGGTCGCGGGTGACCGGATCGTTGTTGATTTTCTGGGCGATGTCGTTGGCGAGCTTGATAATCATCTTGGCGCGGGTATAGCTCGCCGCCGCCTTGCCGGCGAAAATCTTGACCCGGGGCACCCAGTCGCGGTCGGGCTCGGCGCGGATCGCGTGATAGCGCGCCACGGTTTCGAGCAGGTTCAGCAATTGCCGCTTGTATTCGTGGATGCGCTTGATGTGCACGTCGAACAGGGCGCTCGGATCGACCAGCAGGCCGAGCCGCTCGTGGATGAAGCGGGCGAGCGCGGTCTTGTTGGCGCGCTTGACCGCGGCCAGCCGCTGCTTGATGTCGCCATCCCCGGCATATTCGGCGAAATGGACGAGCGCGTCGGCGTCGTCGAGCACGATGGCGCCGCAGGCCTGGGACAACAGCCGCGTCAGCCCCGGGTTGGCCTGATGCAGCCAGCGGCGGAAGGTGATGCCGTTGGTCTTGTTGACGATGCGGTCCGGGTAGAGCTTGTGCAGGTCGCTGAATACGGTCTCGCGCATCAGCTCGGTGTGCAGGGCCGACACGCCGTTGACCCGGTGCGAGCCGATAAAGGCGAGATGCCCCATGCGCACGTGACGGCCGGATTCCTCGTCGATCACCGAGACCGCGTGAAGCCGGTCGCTGTCGATGGTTCCATGCTGGCGCGCGGTCTCGAGGTGGGCGGCGTTGATCCGATAGATGATGTCGAGATGCCGCGGCAGCACCCGCTCGAACAGGGTGACCGGCCAGCGCTCCAGCGCCTCGGGCAACAGCGTGTGATTGGTGTAGGAAAAGGTGCCGACCGTCGTTCGCCACGCCAAATCCCACGGCAGGTTGTAAACGTCGACGAGCAGGCGCATCAGCTCGGCGACCGCGATGCTCGGGTGGGTGTCGTTGAGCTGGATCGCGGCGCGGTCCGGCAATGACGGCAGATCGCTGTAATATTGCAGATGGCGCCGGACGATGTCCTGCAGCGACGCGGAGACAAAGAAATACTCCTGGCGCAGGCGCAATTCGCGGCCCGCCTGGGTGTCGTCGCTGGGATAGAGCACCTTCGAGACCGCCTCGGCGCGGGCCTGCTCGGTCAGGGCGCCGAGATGATCGCCCTCGTTGAACACGTCGAGGCGGAGCGGATCGACCGCGCGGCCCGACCATAGCCGCAGCGGGTTGACGTGATGCCCGCGCCAGCCGACGACCGGCGTATCGTAGGCTACCGCCTCGATCGTCTCGTCGGGGAACCACACTGGACGGGTCCGCCCGGCATGGGCGACCGTCTCGACCCGACCGCCAAAATTGATGTCGTAGACGATTTCCGGGCGGGCGAATTCCCACGGATTGCCGAAGGCGAGCCATTCCTCGGGATATTCCTGCTGCCAGCCGTCGCGGATGACCTGGCGGAACAACCCGTGATCGTAGCGGATACCGTAGCCGCAGGCCGGAATCCCCAGGCTCGCCATGCTTTCCATCAGACAGGCGGCGAGCCGGCCGAGCCCGCCATTGCCGAGCGCGGCGTCGGGTTCGGCCTGGCGCATCCGGGTCAGATCGACACCGAGATCGCCCAATGCCGCCCGCGCGACGTCGGTAAGGCGGAGATTCTCGACGATATCGCTGAACAGGCGGCCGATCAGGAATTCCAGCGACAGGTAATAGACGTGCTTGCGGCCCTCCGCGTGGCTCGCCCGGTTGACCGCGAGCCAGCGATGCATGACCCGATCGCGCAACGCGAGCGCGGTGGCGACGAACCAGTCGCGCGCGGTCGCGACGTCGGCGTCCTTGCCGACCGACAGGGTCAGTTTCGCCAGGACGGTCGCCTTGAAATCCTCGATGTCCTGGTCGCTCGCCGGCGTGTCGCGGATCGGCGCGGGAAACCCCGATTCGCTCCAGCCGGCCTTTAACGGGCGGATCAGGATCGACTCGATATCCGGTATATCGTTGGCCATGCTTTCGGAACTGGCTTGCAAGAGCGGGGCCGAACCAGCCGCCTGCCTCGTCGGTGTTCATTATAACGGCTGGTGGTTAATCTCGTATCACCGCGCCGAGCATAAATTTGCGCGCCGGGGCGCGGCGCCCTATCGCGGTAGCGGGCGGCAGATGCGTTTCGGCGACGTCTTTCAACGCACCACCGCGACGCGTGATCCCTGACGGGCGATCCCTGATATAAGCTCGGCCGATGCCGTATCGCGGCAGCAAAATTACGGACCAGGATCGCGCGATGCCCCTAGACCAGCCCGCCGGTTCCCGCCTGGAAGCGCGATTGCGCCGCGAAACCAGCGGGGAGGTGATGTTCGACCCGTTCACCCGCGGCCGCTACAGCACCGACGCCTCGATCTACCAGATCGAGCCGCTCGGCGTCGTAGTGCCGAGGGGGCGCGAGGACGTCGCCGCCACCCTGCAGATCGCCCGCGAGGAGGGCGTGCCGGTGTTGCCGCGCGGCGGCGGCACCTCGCAATGCGGCCAGACCGTCGCCCGCGCGCTGGTGCTCGACTGCAGCAAGTACATGGACAAGACGGTCTCGCTCGATGTCGAGAACCACCGCGTCCGGGTCCAACCGGGCGTGGTCATGGAGCGGCTGAACCAGTCGCTGAGACGGCACAAGCTGTTCTTTCCGGTCGACGTATCGACCGGCGACCGCGCCACGATCGGCGGCATGACCGCCAACAATTCCTGCGGTTCGCGCTCGATCCGCTACGGCAACATGGTCCACAACGTGCGCGCGATCGACGCGCTGCTGGCCGACGGCACCGCCGCGCATTTCGGCGAGATACCCGGCAATTTCGACGAGAGAGTCGCGCCCGAACGCTACCGCGCCCTGGTCCGCGACATGCGCGCACTGCATCGCCGCGAGGCCGACGAGATCGACGCCCGATTTCCCAAATTGCTGCGTCGGGTCGGCGGCTACAACATCGACATGATTCATGATGAGGGCCACAACATGGCCCATCTCTTGGTCGGGTCCGAGGGCACCCTCGCCTTCTTCAACGAGATCGAACTCGACCTCCAGCCGGTTCCCGCCCACCGGGTCCTCGGCATCTGCCACTTCCCGAGCTTTTACAAAGCGATGGAAGCGCCACAGCACATCGTCAAGCTGGGGCCGACCGCGGTTGAACTGGTCGACCGCACGATGATCGAATTGTCGCGCAACAACCCGGTGTTCCGGCCGGTCGTCGACCGTTTCGTCAAGGGCGAGCCCGAGGCGATCCTGCTGACCGAATTCGCCGGCGACGACCCGGCGGAAAACCTCCGCCGGTTGAAGGCGTTGGTCGAATTGATCGGCGATCTCGGCTTTCCCGGCGCGGTGATCGAGGCGACCGATCCCGCCTTCCAGAGCGCGGTGTGGAACGTGCGCAAGGAAGGCCTCAACATCATGATGTCGATGAAGGGCGACGGAAAGCCGATCTCCTTTATCGAAGATTGCGCGGTCCAGCTCGAAGACCTCGCCGAATACACCGACCGGCTGACCCAGGTCTTTCACAAGCATGGCACCTACGGCACCTGGTACGCGCACGCCTCGGTCGGCACCCTGCACGTGCGCCCGGTGATCAATTTGAAGCAGGAACTGGGTGCGAAACAAATGCGGGCGATCGCCGAGGAGGCGTTCGCGATGGTGCGCGAATACAAGGGTTCGCATTCGGGCGAGCACGGCGACGGGCTGGTCCGCTCAGAGCACCACGAGGCGATGTTCGGCAGCCGCATCGTGCGCGCGTTCGAACAGGTGAAAGACAGCTTCGATCCGGCCGGCATGCTCAACCCGGGAAAGATCGTCCGCCCGAGCAAGATGGACGACCGCACCCTGTTCCGCTTCAAGCCGGGCTATCGGCAATTGCCGCTCGACACCGTGCTCGACTGGTCGGAATGGGGCGGTTTCGCCAGCGCCGCCGAGATGTGCAACAACAATGGCGCCTGCCGCAAATCCGACCCCGGAGTGATGTGCCCGTCCTATCGCGCCACCGGAGACGAGCAGCATTTGACCCGCGGCCGCGCCAACAGTCTACGGTTGGCATTGTCGGGCCAGCTCGGACCCGACGCGCTGACCGCGGACGCGATGCGCGAGACGATGGAGCTGTGCATCTCGTGCAAGGGCTGCCGCCGCGAGTGCCCGACCGGCGTCGACATGGCCAAGATGAAGATCGAGTTCCAGCACCACTACACCGCGCGGCACGGGCTGTCGTGGCGCGACCGGGTGGTCGCCTATCTCCCGCGCTACGCGCCGATCGCGGCGCGGTTCGCCGGATTGCTCAATCTGCGCGACCGCCTCCCCGGTCTCGCGGCGTTGTCCGAAAGGCTGATGGGGTTCAGCGCGCGCCGCTCACTGCCGCGCTGGTCGTCGCGACCGTATCGCGGCAGCGCGACGAATCCCGGCGACGGCCGCGAGGTGCTGTTGCTGGTCGACACTTTCAACCGCTATTTCGAGCCGGAGAACGCGCATGCCGCGGAGCGCGTGCTGACCCGCGCCGGGTATCGCGTGACGACGCCGGAGCCCGGCGTCGGTCGGCCGCTGTGCTGCGGTCGCACGTTTCTCGCCGCCGGTCTGGTCGCCGAGGCCAAGCGCGAGGCGCGGCGCATGCTCGACGCATTGGCCCCCGCCCTCGCCGCCGGCACGCCGATCGTCGGGCTCGAACCCGCCTGCCTTCTGACCCTGCGCGACGAGTTTCCGGCGATGTTGCCGGGCGCCGAAACCAAGGCGCTCGCCGAGCGGGCGCAATTGTTCGAGGAATTCGTCACCGGCGAGCGCGATGCCGGGCACTTTGCCCTGGCGCTGACGCCGATGCCGGGCCGGACCGCGTTATTGCACGGGCATTGCCACCAAAAGGCGTTCGGCACCGTCGACGCCGCGGTCAAGGCATTGCGGCTGATCCCCGAACTGACCGTCGAGACTTTCGATTCGACCTGCTGCGGCATGGCCGGATCGTTCGGCTTCGAGGCCGAGCATTACGACATGTCGCTGAAGATCGGCGAACTCGGGGTATTGCCAAGGATGCGCGACGCTCCGCCCGACACGATGCTGGCCGCCTGCGGCACGAGCTGCCGCCACCAGATCGCCGATGGCGCCGGACGCGACGCGCGGCATCTCGTCCGCATCCTCGACGAGGCGTCGGAGCCGTGAGCGGGTTACCCGAGCGCGCGCGCGATTGGCTCGATTTCTGGTTCGGGCCGCCCGACCACCCCGAGCGGCTGCATCACCGGCAAATCTGGTTTCGCAGCACTCCCGAGTTCGACGACGAGGTCCGGCGTGGCTTTCAAGCCGATCACGAGACCGCGCTGGCCGGCGCGCTGGATGATTGGGAAGCCGAGCCGCTCACCGCGTTGGCCTTGGTGATGCTGTTCGACCAGGTGCCGCGCAACATCTTCCGCAGCACGCCGCGCGCCTTCGCCAGCGACGCCCAGGCATTGGCGGCAACCAAGCGAGCCTTGGACCGCGGATTCGACAAGGCGGTGCCGGGGGCATGGCGGTTGTTTTTCTACCTGCCGTTCGAGCATAGCGAGGTATTGGCCGAGCAGCGGCGCGGCATCGCGCTGCTGGAGGCGTTGCCGCCGGTCCAGGGCCGCTCCGGGGACGGGAAAATGTCGCGGCGTCATCTCGAAATCATCGAGCAGTTCGGCCGCTTCCCGCACCGCAACGCGATCCTCGGGCGAGTCTCGACCGCGGCGGAGCTCGCCTTTCTCGACGAATGCGACCTGAGATTCGGACAGCCTTTCACGGGATGAGGCCGCAACAGGTGATCGACCTGTGCGGGATTGGGGTTTATGAAGCCTTCGACTTGGGGGCCCCAGCGCGTGGTCCGACCAGCGGAGGAATGACCATGCCGATCACCGATATGACCGTCGCGGACATCCAGACTTTCGCCGATGGCCAGGATTTCGGCGATAGAGGGCCGTATGTACGCATTCGCGGCGTGGTCCGCGGCACGCTGGACCCGTTCGCGCCGGAGAACGCCGGCATCGTCGACCTCGACCGGGCGCCCCGCGACGCCCGCGGGGTGGTCGAATACGCAACCGATTACGACATTCTGCGACCGAAGGACCCGCTGCGCGGCAGCTCGATCCTGGTCTACGACGTCCCCAATCGCGGGTCCAAGCGCATCCTGCAATTGCTTGACGACGCGCCTCCGGGCAACCCGGCCGCGTCGAACGACCCGAAGACCGCGCGCGACGCTGGCCTCGCCTTCACCTTGCGGCGCGGCTATTCGATCGTGTGGTCGGGCTGGGACCCGGGGGCGCCGCGCGCCAATAACGGGCTCGGCGGCGACTTCCCGATCGCCGAGGAGCACGGCAAGCCGATCACGCGCCGGATTCGCGACGAGTTCCATTTCGGCACCCGCACGGCGGCAGACGGCAGCGAGCGGCGGCTCAGCTATCCCGCCGCCTCGACCGACAAGCGGAATTGCCGGCTGACCGTGCGCGCCCGCGAAGCCGACAGGCGCACCGAACTCGCACCCGGCGAATGGGAGTTCGTCGACGGCCAGACGATCCGCCTGCTGCCCGAAGGCCGCGCCTTCGACAGGTTCAAGATCTACGAGTTCTGGTACGAGGCGACCCGTTCAAAGGTGCTCGGCATCGGCTATGCATCGGTGCGCGACCTGGTTTCGTTCTTCCGCTATCCCAGCGCCGATAGCGACGGCATCCCCAACCCGCTGCTGTCGGGGACGAGCGAGATCCGCCACGCCCTCGCCTTTGGCGTATCGCAGAGCGGCCGCTTTCTGCGCCATTTCCTCGAACTGGGGATGAACGGCGACGAGCAGGGGCGCCGGGTGTTCGACGGCGTCTTCAGCCACGTCGCCGGCGCGGGCAAGGTGTTCGCCAATCACAGCTTCGGTATGCCGGGCCGTACCGCGACCCAGCATGAGGACCGGCTCTACCCGGAAAACTGGTTTCCGTTCAGCACCGGGTCGACCATCGATCCGGTGACCGGCAAGCCCGACTCGCTGCTGCGCGGCGCGGTGACCGACCCCAAGGTGATCGAGACCAATACCGCGACCGAGTACTGGCAGAAGGGCGCCTCGCTGATCCACACCGACCCGGGGTTCGCGCGCGACCTCGCGCTGCCCGACCATTCGCGCGTTTATATGATCGCCGGGACCCAGCATGGCGGGCGCCCCGGCGTTGATCCAGGCCGCGGACCGAACTGCAACCCGCGCAACCCGCACAGCGCCACCCCGGCGCTGCGCGCGCTGTTCCTCGCACTCGATGAATGGGTGACCAAGGGCACCGCGCCGCCGCCGAGCCGGGTGCCGTCGCTCGCCGCCGGCACCGCGATCGCCGCCGAAGCGGTCGCGATGCCGCGGGTCGACGGGTTTGTTGTCGCGTCCGGCGGTAATCAGGTCTGCGCGCCGGTGGACTGGATCAACCCGCCCGAAGCGGGACCGTCGCGCTTTTATCAGACCCATGTTTCGGCGGTCGACGCGGACGGCAACGAGATCGCCGGCATCCGCCTGCCGTCGATCGCGGTGCCGCTCGGCACCTATACCGGCTGGAACCTGTACAAGGCCGCGCCGTCCGAAATGGCCGACCGCGACGGCTCGTTCATCGCCTTCGCCGCGACCCGGGCGGAGCGCGTGGCCGCCGGCGACCCCCGTCCGTCCCTGGCGGAGCGTTACGGCAGCCGGGAGGCCTATGCCGCCAAGGTCGAGGCGGCCGCCGCCGCGCTCGTCGCCGAACGGCTGCTGTTGCCGGAAGACGCCGCGTCCTTTGTCGCCGCCGCGAGGAGCTGCGATCGCTTCTGAGCGATCACCACCGCTTGCGACTTACCGGCGAACGCGTCAGCATCAGCACGATCGCCCACAAGGGCGCGAAGAGGCGGGAGGGACGAATGAAGACGGTCGCACGCGCGGGCTGCCGCATGGGCGCGGCATTAGCCCTGCTAGGTTTCGCCGCGAGCGCGGCGCAGGCCCAACTGATGATCACCGGCAACGACCAGAAGGCGACCTTCGACGCGAACAACAAGCCAGTCTTGAAGGGTCCGGGAAACGACACTTTGTCGATCATCGACATGTCTAAGCCCGCCGCGATCAAGATCGTCGCGACGATCCCGCTCGACAATTCGATCGTCGGCCCACCGACCAACCTGGCAATCACGCCAGATTGGTCGCTCGCCCTCGTCGCCAACTCGGTCAACGGGACCAAGAAGGATGACGGTACGTTCGCCGTCGTCTCGGACGACCGCCTGTTCGTCGTCGATTTGAAGGCGAGCCCTCCGGCGGTGGTCGGCACGGTCAAGCTCGGCAAGCGGCCATCGGGCATGGCGATCGCGGCCGACGGCAAATGGGCGCTCGTCGCCAACCGCGACGACGGCACGGTCTCGGTTCTGTCAATCGCCGGCAAGGAGGTTAAGGTCACCGATACGGTCACCGTGGGCGAGGGCAAGGACCACGTCACCGCGATCGCGATCACCCCCGACGGTAAGCGGGCACTGGTCGCCAAATCCGCCGCCAACAAGATCGCTGTGTTGACGATCGACGGCGGCAAGGTGACGTACGACAAGGCGCGCGACATGCCGGTCGGGAATTTCCCCTACAACGTCGCGATCACCCCGAACGGCAAGATCGCGCTGACCGCCAATACCGGCAACAACGGCAGCTCCGACGGCCATATCGACACGGTCAGCGTGATCGATCTCGAAGCCAATCCGGCCCGGGTCATCGACCACGTTACCGTCGGCGACTCGCCCGAGGGCTTGGCGATCAGCCCCAAGGGGGACCTCGCGGTGACCGTCGACGCGCGCGGTTCCAACCGGACCAAGGACACCTGGTACTATCACCCCGGCGGGGCGGTCACGGTGCTGAAGATCGACGGCAAGAAGGTGACGCGCATCGGCGAGGTCACGGTCGGCGGCCTACCCGAAGGCGCCGTGTTCAGTGTCGACGGCAGCCACATCTATGTCGGCAATTTCATGAATTCCGACATCTCCGTGCTTTCGGTCCAGGGCGACAAGGTCAGCGACGCCGGCCAGCGTTTCAAACTGCCGGGCCAGCCCGCCTCGATGCGCGGCGGGCCGCGGTAGCCGACGGCAAGCGGAGCACGTCAGGCGTGGAGCCCCCCTAGGCCCGCTTCCCCCGGGCTTGTCCCGGGGGTCCATGCGTCCTCGCAGGACAATTCGTGGATGGCCGGGCCAAGCCCACGGCTGTCCGGTTCGGCTCGAAATGACGAGCACGGTGTCGATTCGCCCCGATCTTGCCACCCTAAGAGCCGTTCCGGAAAGTTGTTGAATCGGAGGAATCGGTTGTGATTCGATATGTGGTGCCGGTGAGTGAAGGGTGCACCACATGTGGACGGACGAGCATCGCCGCACGGGGGAACGCAA